>Ga0163224_100260_pt1 | contig 8931 bp, 7 predicted proteins | sample MSEWel2016_03_03_FD_113141 | JGI IMG/M metagenome (GOLD analysis project Ga0163224, IMG submission 113141) | Subsurface microbial communities from deep shales in West Virginia, USA - MSEEL Well Study Marcellus 5H_2016_03_03 ... | reverse complement strand
TAAAGAAACCTCACCTGAAGATATTGAAGGTATGGTTAAATCTAATGGTATTTTGACTTCTCGTGGTGGTATGACTTCACATGCAGCTGTAGTTGCTAGAGGTATGGGTAAATGTTGTGTTGCCGGTGCTGGTGATATCCAAGTTGATGAAAGTACAAGACAGTTTTTTGTAGATGACCGAGTATTTAATGAAGGTGATTATATTTCTCTTAATGGTAGTACTGGAGAAGTTTATGCCGGAATTGTAGAAACAACCGATGCTCATTTAACAGATAATTTTAAAATGTTAATGGAATGGTCAGATGAGTATCGTGATATGGGTGTTTATACTAATGCAGATACTCCAAATGACGCTCAGGTAGCAGTAGATTTTGGAGCGGAAGGTATAGGTCTCTGCCGGACAGAGCATATGTTCTTTGATAGTGAAAGAATCATGTCAGTACGTGAAATGATTGTTGCTGATAGCAAGAAAAAACGTAAAAAAGCTCTGGATAAATTATTTCCTTATCAAAAAGAAGACTTTAAAGGCATCTTTAAAGTTATGCAGGATATGAATGTAACTGTAAGATTATTAGATCCGCCATTACATGAATTTTTACCTCAAAATGAGAGAGATATTAAAAATCTAGCTGGAGAATTATCAATCTCTGTTGAGGAATTAAGACGTACAATTAGCGATTTAGAAGAAATGAACCCAATGTTAGGCCATCGCGGTTGTCGTTTAGGTATTAGCTATCCTGAAATTTATGAAATGCAGGTTAAAGCAATAATTTCCGCAGCTATTGAAGTGAAAGAAGAGGATGGTTATGATGTTAAAGCAGATATTATGATTCCTCTTGTTGGAACTGATAAAGAACTTGAAATTATAAGAGAAAAATCAGAAAAAGTAGCTGCAGGGTTATTAGACAATACTGATACAGAAATTCATTATACTATTGGTACTATGATTGAGATTCCTAGAGCTGCACTTTTAGCTGACAGAATTGCTAAATTTGCTGACTTCTTCTCTTTTGGTACTAATGATTTAACTCAAATGACATATGGATTTTCACGTGATGATGCTGGTAAATTTATTAGTGAATATCTGGACCAGGAAATATTCGCTAAAGATCCTTTCCAGGTTCTGGATCAAGATGGTGTAGGAAAACTAATTGAAAATACCGTTAAGTTGGGAAGAGAAGAAAAACCAGAATTGAAGATTGGTATTTGTGGAGAACATGGTGGAGAACCTTCATCAATTGAATTCTGTCATAAAAACAATCTAAATTATGTTTCCTGTTCACCTTATAGAGTTCCAATTGCTCGTCTAGCAGCAGCACAGTCTGCAATCAAACACAGTTAAAAAATAAATTTTTAATCGAACTGTTAAATTATTTAACTCCCTTCTATTTATTTTAAGATAATAGAAGGGAGTTTTACTGTTTGAGGAAGATTAATCTTATTGCTTTTATTATGCTTGACAACTGCAGTCTTTAACCTGTATACTTTAGTAAATAAAAGTGGAAGGGGAATTTGATGGATTACGAAAAAATACTTATTCTTGATTTTGGAGGTCAATATAGTCAGCTGATTGCCAGAAGGGTAAGAGAATTTAATGTTTATTCTGTAATTAGAGGACATGATATTGAGTTAGAAGAAATTAAAAAAATTGATCCAGCAGCCATAATTTTTTCTGGAGGACCAGATAGTGTAACAGCATCCAAAGCACCTGGTGTTGATCAGGGTGTTTTTGAATTAGGAATTCCTATTTTAGGTATTTGTTATGGAATGCAATTAATGGCACAATTATTAGAAGCAGGTCAGGTTGAAAAAGCAGAGCACGGAGAATATGGAAAAGCTAATTTAGAGTTGTTTACACAAAAAAAATTATTTAAAGAAATAGATAATTATTCACAAGTTTGGATGAGTCATGGTGATCATGTAAAAAAAGTGCCAGCAGGCTTTGAGATAATTGCTAAAACAGAACTAACTGAGGCAGCTGCTATGGCAGATTTTGAACGTGATTTTTATGGAGTTCAGTTTCATCCAGAGGTAAATCACACTATCCATGGTAAAACAATACTGCATAACTTTTTATTTAGGATTGTTAAAGTTAAGGCTAATTGGAATATGTCAGATTATATCAATGAAGAAGTTGAGAGAATTAGAAGTCAAGTTGGTACCGGAAAAGTTATTTGTGGGCTTTCTGGGGGAGTAGATTCTGCTGTGGCTTCAGCTATAGTACATAAAGCTATTGGTGATCAGTTGACCTGTATTTTTGTTGATCACGGTCTTTTGCGTAAAGGAGAAGCTGAACAAGTAAAAAGAACCTTTGGGGAAGAATTTAATATTCCTTTAATCTATGTTGATGCCAAAAAAAGATTTTTAGATAGATTAGCTGGAGTAAAAGACCCAGAAGAAAAAAGAAAAATAATTGGTGATGAGTTTATTCAGGTTTTTGATGAAGAAGCTGAAACTTTGTCAGATGTTCGCTACTTAGTTCAAGGAACTATTTACTCTGATGTTATAGAAAGTGGAGGAACTGATAAAGCAGCAACAATAAAAAGTCATCATAATGTTGGAGGTTTACCAGAAGAGATGAATCTTGAACTTGTTGAACCTCTTCACTTTCTATTTAAAGATGAGGTAAGGAAAATAGGTGAAGTTTTAGGTTTACCAGAAGAGATTGTTTGGAGACAGCCATTTCCTGGACCTGGTTTAGCAATTAGGATTATTGGAGATGTTGACTGGGACAAACTAGAAACTTTAAGAAATGCAGATGCAATTGTTCAAGAAGAAATAAGAGATGCTGGTCTTTATAGAGATATCTGGCAGTCTTTTGCGGTTCTACCTGATTTAAGAAGCGTAGGAGTTATGGGTGATGAAAGAACTTATGGTTATCCTATTATTTTAAGAGCAGTAAATAGTGATGATGCTATGACTGCTGATTGGGCAAGACTTCCATATGAGCTTATGCAGTCTATTTCTAATAGAATTGTTAACCAGGTTGAAGAAGTTAATAGGGTTGTGTATGATATAACATCAAAACCTCCTGGAACAATAGAATGGGAGTAATTTTTAGAAAAGAGGTGTAAACTTTGGCCCGAACTATAAAAGACAAATTTACTGAACAGCTATTTGAGGCTATTTTGTTACTGGAAAGTAAAGAGGAATGTTATAATTTTTTTCAGGATATAGCTACTATTGGAGAAATTAAGGCCTTAGGGCAGCGGCTTGAGGTAGCTAAAATGCTTAAAGAAGGCTATACATATGATCATATTGTAGATGAGACTGGTGTTAGTACAGCGACTATCAGCCGTGTTAAACGTTCATTAGAATATGGTGAAGATGGCTATAATTTAATTTTGGCTCGTTTAGAAGAAAACAAAACAGCAGATTAAATATTAAAAATTAACTTATTTAAATTGCGCACAGATTTGCAATTTTGAAACTTTTCTGATAATATGTTATGCTTTATTCAATCGAGTAAGCTATTAAAAATATAAATAATCTATAGATTAGAAAGTGTCTACTTATTAAAAGGAGTTCATATCAGCTTCATGGGATCATACTTTTAAAGTAGTCATGTATTTACATGCTACAAGGAGACGCTAAATCTACCCTAGATATCTTTAAATATTATTATATCAGGGACTAAATCCAAACTTAATAGAAACAATTAAATTTATTTTTAAATGGTGATAAATTTTTAATGTCACTAACTATATTATACGAGACATCCTATGTAAAGTTAAAAAATTCCATGAAAGAAAATGGGATTGGTTTTTAAGTTAAGAATTTTCAGTGATTAGATATTAGCTTTTTTAAAATTTGCTAGAAATTTAAATTAACCAGTTTTATCAAGTACTTCATAATCAATGTTTTCTGGTAGTACTTGTAGGAAACAGGATTTTTAATTTTGCTATTTTTGGTTTTACCTACCTGTTTGAATGCAAGCATATAAAAAGCATGGTTTAATTGGAAATAAATAATGCAGCCAGTTTAAAATTAATACCAGGCATAGTAGTTAGCTGATACTGACTTTTCTCAACTGCCTTTTTAAGTTGCTTATTTATTTTCTCAAGAGATTTTGCAAGTAATCTCAGGTGTTCAATTGTGCTCTTGATGATAGTATTTCTGGCTTCAGCGTCAATTTCATCAGATTTATCAGGAGTTTTGAAAGAACTAATATCCTGAATAAAACTTTCAAAACTGGCTGGATTATTGGGGGTTTGAGTTAATACTATTTTCTGATGAAAACAGTTTAAGACATAGGCGGTATGCTGGTTTTTGTGAGTATCAACACCGACAAATACGTAGTTTTGATGTTCCACAGTGATCAGCTACTTAATTAGATTTATTTAAATTATCATCAGGGCGTGCCCTATTTGGATTAGCGTTGATTCGCAGCGTCCTATTTAACGTCTCTGATGATAAAATAGGTGGATGGCAGTCTCGTATAAAGCGTTACTCTAGTAAGATAGAGCCGCAAGGAGGATACTAGCCTAATCCACCTATTATGAACAAATTTATAAAACAAAAGAAAATGGGACGGAGTACACAAATGTTAGAGCGTTACTCTTTTAAAAGAGCCGCAATATACTCCATCCCAGGTAAATTATATCAAAAGACAAAATGAAGTACAAATTATTTAGTTTGATTAATTTCTAAAATTTAGAATAATACAATAGGAGACGCTTTTTTCTTTTTAAGGAGGGATGTTAATTGATTAAATTAGAAAATTTATCAAAAACATATTTTACTGCTGAAGAAGAGGCAGTTTCTGATTTAAATTTAGAAGTTAAAGAAGGCGAAATCTGCGTTTTTGTAGGCCCTTCTGGCTGTGGTAAGACAACTACTCTTAAAATGATCAATAGATTAATTGAACCAACTTCCGGGAAAATTTATATTAATCAAAAAGATGCTATTTCATTGGAGAAAAGTGAATTGCGTAGAGAGATTGGTTATGTAATTCAGGAAATTGGTCTTTTTCCGCATTTAACAGTTAAAGAAAATGTAGCCACTGTTCCAAAATTATTAAAATGGGATCCTGAAAGAATTGACAAGAGGGTAAAAGAATTACTAAAAACTATTGGACTGGATCCTGATAACCATCTGGATAAATATCCTAATGAGCTTTCAGGGGGTCAGCAGCAGAGAGTGGGGGTGGCCAGAGCAATGGCAGCAGATCCTCCAATTATGTTAATGGATGAGCCTTTTGGGGCTGTTGATCCTATTACTAGAGCTGATCTCCAGAATGAATTTCTTAGACTGCAGAAAAAGATTAATAAGACTATCTGTTTTGTTACTCATGATATTGATGAAGCAATTAAAATGGGGGACAAAATTGCCATAATGAATCAGGGGAAATTAGTTCAATATGATACTCCAAAAAATATTTTATTTAACCCCAAAAATGAATTTGTTGAAGATTTTATTGGTTCAGATAGAGGATTAAAAGTCTTAAATCTTTTAAAGGCTAAAAAAGTAATGGAAAAAGAATTTTATAAAGCAGATAGATCTGAAAGTTATGAACAGGTAATAAAAAAACTGGAAGAATCAAAACAGAAGTATATTCTTGTAACTGCAGATAAAAGAAAATTAATGGGTTATGTTAATTTAAAAAGACTCAAAGAAAATGAGGAGTCTGACTGGGAAAAACATATAAAAATGACTCCTGTGATAGAAGAGGATGCCTCTTTAAAAGACGTCTTAAATAAAATGATAGAAAATGATGTAACTTTAATTCCTATAGTTGACAGTGATAATAATCTGAAAGCAACAATTACAATGGAGATTATTCAAAATTATATTAGTGATGAATATAATCAGGAAGAATAAAGGGGGATTAAGATGGCTGTAATTGAATATTTTTTTGAAAATTCGGATAAAATTTTAGAATATACATTAGCACATCTTTATTTGATTTCAATTTCAATTATACTTTCCTTAATTCTCTGGGTAAGTGTAGGAATTATAATTAGAAACAGGGAAAAAACCGCAAAATCATTACTGGGGTTTGGCAGCCTGATTATGTCTGTCCCCAGTGTCTCACTTTATGGTATATTAATGACATTACCGGCTTTTGGTCTTAATATGAGAAGTGCAATTTTTGCACTGGTTTTATATTCAATGATTCCAATTGTTAGAAATGTTTATACTTCTTTAAACGAAGTAGACCCAGCCATTTTGGAATCGGCTAAAGGAATGGGGATGACAGAAAAACAGATTCTGTGGAAGGTGCAGCTGCCGATGGCGATGCCGGTCATTATAGCTGGAATAAGGGTTGCGCTTGTAATGATGGTTGGAATTGCTACTCTGGCAGTTTTTATAGGTGAGCGTAACTTAGGCCAGCTAATTTATCAGGGAATTGTTAGAACTAAAACAGAAATGATTGTTACCGGCGCTATTTTAATTTCACTAATATCAATTATTGTTGATATTATGATGGAGATTTTAAAAAGGATTTTAGTCTCACCTGGTTTATTAAAAGAGGATTCAGCCGGGGAGGGAAAATAAATGTGGAATGAGATCTGGCAAATTTTTATTGATGAAGGTATTTATTTAATGATTGAACATTTACAATTAGTTGGAATTGCTGTTTCAGCTGCAATTATAATTGCACTTCCTGCAGGTATTCTTTTAAGTAGAGATCTTATGAGAGATTATTCAGGTAAAATCATTGCAGTTTTTAATGTAGCTCAGGGCTTACCAAGTCTGGCTATAATTGCTCTTTTTCTCCCACTTTTGGGTATCGGTTTTTTTCCAGCTGTGACTGCACTTACTATTTATGCACTTTTACCAATTGTACGGAATACTATAGCTGGTATAAATAATGTAGAAGATGAGATAATAGAGGCGGCTCGGGGAATGGGAATGACTCCTTTTCAGGTTTTATATAAAATTGAATTACCTCTTGCTCTACCAATAATTATTGCAGGTATCCAAACTGCAGCTGTTATCAGTGTAGGTACAGCAGTTATTTCCAACTTGATTGGCGCAGGAGGTTTAGGTCAGCTTATTTTTACTGGTCTTGTCAGATTTGATACACAAAAAATTTTACTGGGTTCTATTTTATCTGCAATAATCGCCATAATAATTGATCGTTTATTTGATCTGATAGAAAAAATGCTGCAGAATAATTAATTAGAAATATTCAAACTGGAGTAATCTAAATTTAAAAAATTTAGGAAGGGTGAAAATATGTTAAAAAAGAAAAAAGTTTTATTTTATTTAATGATTCTTTCACTGGTCTTTGCTTTAGTTTTAACTGGCTGTGGACAGGATGGAGCTCAGAATCAGGCTCAAGAGACGTCTCAGAATACAGAAACAGCTGCTGAAATGGAAAGCTCGGCAGAACCAGAAGGTATTAGACTGGCAACAACTATAGATTTTTATGAGAGAAAGGATGGTCTTAGTGGTTTAGAGGAGGCATATGGGTTTGAATTTAATGATGATAATGTAAATACAATGCAGGTAGGACTTGGTTATGAAGCCCTGGACTCCAATAAGGTTGATGTAGCAATTGGTTTTGCAACTGATGGAAGAATTGCTTCTATGGATCTTAGAATTCTAGAAGATGACGAAGGATTTTTTCCAGTATATAATCCGGCACCAACTATCAGACAGGAAATTTTAGCGAGTTACCCAGAGCTTGAAAGTTTAATCAATGAGCTGCCACCTCTGCTTGATCAAGAAACCCAGATTGATTTAAATAAAAGAGTAGCTGTTGAAGAAGAATCCCCTGGAAAAGTTGCTGAAGATTTTCTAAAAGCAAATAATCTTTTAGCTGAAAATGTTGAAGAAAAAGATGGACCGACAATCGCAGTTGCTTCAAAACCCTGGACAGAACAGCTGATATTAGGAAATATGACTATAATGCTGCTTGAAAGTCATGGTTATCCAGTAGATGATAGAACAAGTCTTGGGGAAACTGCAGTTTTAAGACCTGCTATTGAATCAGGAGAAGTTGATATGTACTGGGAGTATACTGGAACAACTCTAATGACAACCATGGGATATGAAGAAGAAATTATAGAATCTGAAGAGGCTTATCAGACAGTAAAAGAATGGGATCAAGAAAATAATAATATTATCTGGCTGGATTATGCAGAAGCCAATAATACTTTTTGTCTGCTGATGAAGGAAGATAAGGCAGAAGAAATGGGTATTGAAAAAATAAGTGATTTAGAAGAACACATTAAATAAATTATTATATATGTATAACATGTATATTTTTGTAAACCGGTCCATAGGGCCGGTTTTTATTTGTGAAAGAAAAAAATAAATTAAAAGCAGGAATTTAGATATTTGTCTAGAAATTATAATATTGGTTTGTCTAAAGAAATTAATTAGACTTTATTTAAAAACCTGGAGGTTAAAAAATTAATGAGTAAAAAAAATTATGATGTGATTATTGTTGGAGCTGGACCAACTGGAATATTTACTGCGGTAGAATTTGTTAAAAAGGAAGCAGATTTAGATATTCTAATTATAGAAAAAGGAACTAATTTAAAAAAAAGAGTTTGTCCAATGAAAGAGAACCCTGGTATGGGCTGTGTCAACTGTCCCAGTTGTGCAATAGTTTCAGGTTGGGGTGGAGCTGGAGCCTATAGTGATGGTAAGCTTTCACTTTCTCCTGATATTGGAGGGAATCTGGAAAATTATATAGGAAGACAGGAACTGATTGATAATATTTCCTATGCAGATGATATTTATATGGAATTTGGTGCACCTGACCGTGTTTTTGGAGTTGCTGAGGATCAGCAGGATGAAATTAGAAAAAAAGCTGTAAGAGCTGAATTGAAATTTATCCCTGCCAGTTTAAGACATTTAGGAACCGGTTACAGTCAGGTGGTTCTGCAGAATATGCAGGATTATTTGGAAGAAAATGGGGTAGAAATTAGATTTGGGATTAATGTTAAGCAGTTTATAGTTGAAGATGATAAAATT
>Ga0163224_100251_pt1 | contig 9091 bp, 6 predicted proteins | sample MSEWel2016_03_03_FD_113141 | JGI IMG/M metagenome (GOLD analysis project Ga0163224, IMG submission 113141) | Subsurface microbial communities from deep shales in West Virginia, USA - MSEEL Well Study Marcellus 5H_2016_03_03 ... | reverse complement strand
GAATCTCAATGTTCAATTAAAAGAGCCTTTAATTCAGTTAATTTCAGATGTTGTTTATGAACAAGTACCTATGGCTGGCTATAATAATGTTGCTATGAAAATGGATATCTTAAAACCAGAAAAGGATAAAAAAATGCCAGCGATTATTTACATTCCTGGTGGAGGTTTTATTTCTGCCAATAAAGATAGCTATATTCAACAGAGAATGAAGCTTGCCAAAGCTGATTATGTTGTTGCCAGCATTGAATATCGGGTTGCTCCCACTGTTACTTTTCCTCAACCTTTAGAAGATGTCAAAGCAGCAATCCGTTACCTTAAAGCCCATGCTGAGCAGTTTAATATAGATCCTAATAAAATTGGAGTAATGGGAGATTCAGCAGGTGGATATCTAGCTGCAATAACTGGTACTACTAATGGAATGAAGCAATTTGATCAAGGTGATAATTTAGAGCAAAGTAGTGATATCCAAGCCGTTGTTGATCTGTATGGATTATCTGATTTAACAAAGATTGGAGATGATTATTCTCAGCAAGTACAGCAAGCACATAAATCAGCTGGAGCAACTGAAGCTCTATTGGTCAATGGTAGCCCTGTCTTTGGAGGTCAAGATGGTGGAATTTTAGCCAATAAAGAAAAGGCTGAAGCTGCAAATCCAATTAGCTATATCTCTAAGCAGACTCCTCCTTTTCTATTGATGCATGGAGATCAGGATAGGATGGTATCTCCTAGTCAAACTCAAATTTTACATCAAGCATTAGTAGAAAAAGGTATTGAATCTATCCGATATCTTGTCAAAGGTGCTGATCATGGCGGGGTTTACTGGAATCAACCTGAAGTAATGAAGAATATAATTGACTTTTTCAATAAGTACCTTAAATAAACACAAGAACATTAAGTAAAGATAGACAGTATAGGGCTAAATAGCCCTATACTGTCTATCTTTTTTACAATATTAAATTAAAGTAATATCATTGTCATAATCTCTCTAAAAACTCGATAAATATACTTATTATAATAAGTATATTTACTTACCTTGTTTTACTAGAGGTAAGACTGGCAATTGCAGATATGATAACGCTATTTCACCTGTATAAATTGTATTCTCTGATCCTGTTCGATAACTCTCTTCATTATAATTTACCCACCGATTATCTACTGGATCAATCTCTAAACAGATCTTCCATCCAGCTCTAATAACTCCTGTAGTGGGGAAAGTTCCTACTTCACAACTAACCATTTCTTCAGGAACTAAGGGTTGATATGCCTCTTTAGTATGCTTATAAACTGGCAAATAGTCTCTAGAACGTTCTTGATCTAATTCACGATGGGATGCCAGCATAGCACCAAATCCTAAAGGCAATTCTCGTTCCATACTAGTTCTGGCAGGATAGATTACTTCACGATCATTTTCATCAAAAATACGAACTTTGATATGAATTTCCATATCATTAGTAGTTGAAGAGACATAAAGTCCAGCTTTAATATAGCCTGCAACTTCCAGATCTTCTTTTAGAGGTTCACTAATAAAAGTTGCACCTTCCACTCTTTCATTTATCGAATGATAGACATCAGCATTATAGCTAACCTTTCCATCAGCCTCTGGTTTACTCTCACTTAAAGACATCTTTTTTGCATCTAAATAAAATTTCTTATATTCTGTCCCTGGAACAGGCCAGTCCTCTTCATTTCTCCAGTAGTATCCACCATTACCAGTTCGCATTTGAATTGAGACTGGAGGCTCATCCATAATATCATTATCCTCACCTTTTAACCAATAATCAAAAAATGATCTATATTTATTCAGATAGAATTCATTATACATCCAATAATGAATTCCACAGCCATTGACAACTAATAATTTCTTGTTTTCAGATGAACAATTGATATAGGCTTCAGAACTTCCTTTTCCATGTAAACTGGCATCGGGTTCTACAGCCGACCAAATAGGATAATCAATCTTTGATATATCACAACTAGACATATATTCGCCTTCTACTCCATAGGTCTCTTCATTCCAGAAAGGTTCATCCAATGCCTTTTTCATAAAATCATATTCCTGGGGAGTTGTACAAGGATCCATATTATCTGCACGATTAAAGAGTCCACCACCACTATAAATATAATCACGGTAAGAGTCATAATCTCCCATAATCGGAATCATAGCTGTCAATCCTTTGGGTCTTCTTTGAGCTGCTAAATACTGGGTCATTGCATAATATGAAGCTCCAAACAGTCCAATCTTGCCTGATGACCAAGGCATATCTGCTGCCCATTCGATAGCATCACAATAATCCTCTGCATTCTTTCGTCCAAACTGCTTAAATAATTCATCTTCACTTAGTGGGTTTTGCCCCATCCCCCGTTCTTCTATATTAATAACTACATATCCATAAGGAACCCAATCTAAAGCACAAGGTTGTTCAAAGGCTTCTGAAATTGGCACCAAACAAGGTGGTGGGCCATCTGGATGCACAACCTCATCCTCAGGATTTAAATTAGGGATAGGTAATGCAGAACCAAAGCATGATGCCATTCTGCGGAAAAATGCACCTTGTAGCAGCTTCTTAGTCTCAGTGCTCGAATAATCATCATAAAATTTGTCTTCTAGCATCTCAAAATATTCTTCATCTCCATCTTTTATTGGAAAACCATTGATAAAAGATTTTCCAAAAACACCCATACACATTACAACAGGATACTCTCCTCCCTGTAATGGTCGATAGACATCAGCTAGAACATAATTACCATCTCGTGTAGGAATTCTGACATCAGTCTCCTTTAAAATTCCTGCTGCACTTCTTCTGACAAGATTCTTAGCAGTTTCAATTCTAGCTAACTTCTTCCCGAGCTTATCCATCATCTCTGCTGTAGCCTCTTCATATTTCTGTGGCTCCATTACTGGATTCCAAGTATACTGATACTCCTCAATTATTGCTTTATCTTGCTCAGTAATAGTCTTTAGCCCAATCAGCAATCTAGCAGTATTAACTACTTGATAATGACTGACTGAAGCTTCCCTACAATCAGCCTCTACTACAAAATCTACTGGGGTAATATAAGCTTTAGCCTGACAAGAACCAATAACTAGATCTCCAATAGAAAAAGTAATCTCTTCTCCCTGCTCATATTCATAACACCCCTGCTCATCTATCACACCACTGTGAGTCTGAGTATAATAATCTAATCCTTTTATACTTCCATCTAAAAATATTCCCTTCATCTTTTTACCTCCTAATAAACTTGTTCTTCCATCTCCATTTCACCAAAACCGGTGTTATTACTGCACTTAAGACCACAGCCATGGCAATTTGGGATAAGGCTCTCTCCATATAGACTGCATAAGAACTATCTGACTGAAGCAATAAGGCTGGAACTGTCAAAGCCAATCCTGCCACTGATGAAATTCCCATTGATACATATCCACTACTCTTTAAAAGTAGTTTTTCAACTAATACTAACGGTAAATTATTTAATAAGGTAAAGATAATAAATAAAATAATTCCTGTACCAACAGACTGAAAGGCTATTTTCAAGTCTATAGATGACCCTAGGCAAAATCCTAAAAAGGGCAACATAATCTCCATTCCAGGTCGAGTAAATTTCTTTATTTCTTGGTCGATACTTCCTAGAATAATCCCAATAATAAATGGAAGAATGGTAGCGGCTATAGAATTTAAATCTATACCATTTCCACCTGCATAGCCTAAAACAGCAACTGGTATAAAAGGAAGTCCTGTTACATTCAGTAAAGCAAACCCTGCTAAATCCCCTTCATCACCATATTGCTTCATCAGAGCAAGATATAACCCAGCATTACAACTACAGATACAAGCAACTAAAGCCAAAGAAGAGATTCCATAAATTCCACCTTCACCTAAAACTCTGATTATAAATAAAGAACAAACTATATTTAGTACTAATTTTAATACAATTAAAAAACCACTCTTTTTGACACACTTTCTTATGCTCTTGAAATTTGTATCAATACCAGCAAAAATTAATATAATTCCAACAACAGTCATAGTACCTTGCTTAGAGAAGATAGCTGTCATAGGATTTCCTATCTCCACTATGTCAGGTATAAATGTGTGAATCACAGCCCCGATTACCATCGGCACTAGCATAAGTCCTCCTGGTAGCTTTTTAACATTACTTAATATATTCATCAACTAATTCTCCCTCTATTTCTTATTACTTAAGATCATACACTCTAACCCAACTTTAAAATCTATTAATAATTAGAAAATTAGCAACGACTAAACACGAATCATCGCAAATAAAAATATAAATATTTTACGATTTATGATTCGTGCTAATTCGTTGCTAAAAATAATCCAAAAATCTCTCAATTAATTAGATTAAATTTCAACTGCTGTATCAAAACCACTATGAACTGCAGTATATACATCACCAATCTCTTTTCCATCACCAATAACAAATACTTCAGTTGGAGGTACTAGATTTCTTAATTCATTTATTGTCTGCTTACGAGGCTTCATCCCTACTGCTAATACAACTGTATCTGCTTCATATTCATTCTTGCGGAAGTTAGAATTGATTGTTTTAATACCAGTAGTAGTTATCTCTTCTACATTAGTGTTGGTTACAATTTCTACATTATTTTCTTCAAGTAGAGATTGTAATGAAAATTTATTAATCAAAGCTGCCCCTCTAAATAGATCCTCAGGACCACACATATCAACAATAGTTACATCTTTTCCTTGCTTAGCAAGATTTAAAGCAGACTCTGCACCTGTTAGTCCACCACCGATTACTATAACCTTCTCTCCAGCTTCTACTTTACCAGAATCTATATCTCCAACCCAGTGTACGTTATCATTATCTATACCAGAAATATTTGGAATAAATGGCTCTGCTCCAACAGCTAAAATTAATGCATCTGGATTCTCTTTAGCAATTACTTCAGCAGTAGCTTCAGTATTTAATTTAATCTCAGCTCCACATTTTTGGGTTTGTCTAACTATCCAGTTTAAGAAGTTACTCAAATCTTCTTTAAATTCAAGGTCTGTTGCATGGTGTAAAGTACCACCAAGCTTATCTGATTTCTCAAAAAGAACGACCTCATGTCCACGCTCAACTGCTGTTAAAGCAGCTTGCATTCCGGCTGGACCTCCTCCGACAATTACTACTTTTTTCTGCTCATCAGCTTTAAGAACTCCTTCAGGATAATATGTTTCACGACCATTGATAGGATTTACTGCACAGCGTGTCTTTTTAAAGAAGGCTGCACGTCCACAGCAAGTATTACAACGCAGACATGGTCTGATATCCTCTTCCTTGCCATGAGCTGATTTTCTCATAAACTCTGGATCTGATACAAATGGTCTAGCCATCGCTACAAAATCAACTAGCCCTCTAGCTAATATCTCTTCTGCATTCTCTAAGTTCATAATTGAACCAACAGTGGCTACCTTTACACTATCTCCAACTGCTTTTTTGATCTTTTCTGCAAAATGAACATTATATTTGTAAGGTATATAATTAGGTTGAATCATATATTGAATTACAAATGGATTTGCTAGCATTCCAGCAGAAACATGAAGGATATCTATCTTATCCTCTATCAGCTTGACAAATTCGATTACTTCTTCAACTTTCATTCCACCTTCAACAAGTTCATCAGCACTTATTCGATATTCAATAATAAAGTTCTCTCCTACTTTTTCTCTAACAGCATCAAGCATCTCAATACAGAATCTAGCTCTATTTTCAAAGCTTCCTCCATATCTATCAGTTCTTCTATTCACATAAGAAGAAAGAAATTGAGCAGGCAACATTCCATGAGCTCCATGAATCATAATCATTTTAAAGCCACTATCTTTACATCTAGCAGCAGCATCAGCATAATCTTGAATAGTCTTATAAATTAACTCTCTACTCATCTCTTCAACTTCTCCAGGAGTTTCTCCCTTTAATTTTGCAAAGTATTCATCAATCTCAGCAGGAAGAGGAGTTGAACTTACTGGCTTAAGTCCTTTTTCAGCCAAAACCATAGAATTTGAAAAACGACCACCATGATTTAATTCAATCGAGATATTTGCTCCATATCTTTGAATCTCATCTGCTAACTCATCTAGCCCCATCTTGACATTATCATGACCTAAATTTAATTGACCTTCATGGTCCATAGCATGTTGCCAGTTGATTGCAGAATCTCCTATAGTTACACTAGCTGCTCCACCTTTAGCAATCGGTCGATAAAATTCAATTAATTCTTTGGTTACCCAACCTTCTGGAGTTGCTAAACACGGTACCATCGGTGCTGACTGAATTCTATTCTTAAATTCAACACCCTTAATTGTAATTGGAGAAAATACATTTTTATATCTATCCATCGCTTTACTCATAACTTCATTCCTCCTAAATTATTTTTGATCACCCTTTGCTTTGTTTGTTGTTACTAACTAACATTGGATTTAAAATAAATCTTAAGCAAATAATTTCAAGACAAATCTTTGAAACTTATCAACACCTACACCCACATACCAAACTCCAACAATCATAGAAATCCCAACTTGAATTGGCATTGAGCCCATCTTTTCTAATCCTATTGGGGTTAGAATAGTTAGACCGATAGCCCATCCACATAACCAAGCTGGTAAAAATACATACTTTCTCATCGGTTTTGCGATAAGAACAGCCATTCCACCTAGGATAAAAAGTGTAAAAAAGAGCTCTAAATTCTGGTTCCACTCTAATATTTTCATTATCTTCAGTGCTAATACTGACCAGATATCTCCACATAAAAAGCCAATTGTTATCTTCATAGCATCCTCAAGCTTATTCCCATTTGCTACATAAATTCCAGCACAGATTAATGCTACAGCACCTGTTGCAACTCCAATATATGGAGATAAAACTGCCCAAATTGGTGGTAACAAAGCAATCCCTAAGGCTAGTGTTAATGTATTTTTAGTTCTTTCTTTCACAATTTTACTCTCCTTTAAAGAATCAATCCTTATTTAATCTCTTATTTCTCTGGCATAGTTGCTGAAATAAATTTTTTATAATTACTCATACGTCGCTTATATTCATCAGACATTAGCATTTTCTTAAATGTTTTTACAGTTTCATCGATATCTCCTGCATGTTCAAATTTACCAGATAAAGTATCATGGGCATGTTCTAACTGCTCTTCAGGAAAGTCAAATTTAACCTTACCATCTACAACCTTAATATCTCCTTTAATACCACATAAACAGCAGATTGCTTCTGTTGATTGATTGTCTAAGAAGAAGTTTCTACTATGACAGTGTGGGCAGATACCCTCTTCACCTAGATAAGCAGCATTTTCGATATCTTGAGCAGCTTTAGCAAGATTTACCCCTATTTGATGTGCTCTAGCAACTGTATCATCATTCATAACAGCATCAGTAGACCAAGGGAAGATATCGTTATCAATCACCTTCCAAGCTGGAGTTAACGCCTGCATTGCTGAATCACATTGCATCCTTGTTACCCAGTCAGAACCACCAAAGCCCATATAAGAAACTACCTTGTCTTTTAAAATCCTTGGATCTGGAATCTTACCTCCGTTTTCTTTGGCGATTTTAGTAGCTATTACATTATTTCCCCTGTCCATTCTAGGTCCAAAACGGTCCGTGATTGTCTGAAAGATTCCAGGCACACCCTTCTCAAAGATAGGATTTGCAAAGATCACACCATCAGCATCTAACATCTTATCTAAAAGCCAATCAAAATCATCTTTTAAAGCACACATATTTCCTCTACCTGACATAAGTGCATTAACACAGGCAATACACCCAGTACAGTGTTCAATATCTAAATCAAGTAGGCGAATAAATTCAATATCTGCCCCCACTTCTTGTGCACCCATTAAGGCTTCTTTACACATAGCATCATTTTTTTGATTTTTTCTTCCAGCTGAAATACCTAAAATTTTCATTTTTAATCTCTCCTTATATAATATTAATTTATTTAACCATAACATCATTCATAATAGCTTTATGTTTTATTACTACCTATAGCCATTACTTTTTTAAGATTATGATTATAAGCTTAGCTTTAATTTATGTTAGTTAGTAACAACTAACATTTTGTCTAAAATAAATTTATAATTAATTATCAAAGATACTAGACTTTTATTAATCACCCTTTCTGTTTTATAAAATATTTAATTAATTTTTTGAGTGAAGTATTAACTAAAGGAGATTAGCTTTAATGCTTAATCATTTAGCATTTATGTTAGTTATTGATAACTAACATATCATTTGAAATAAAACCTTTATGATTCAATTAGTGAATCAATATAATCTTTAATACAGTCCTCAAGACTAACTTCTTTTAACATCTCAGGTAAACAATTGATATTAAAGAATAAGCCAAAATTAGTTGACAGAAAATTAATTGTTAAAGCTTCTAAATCTCTTTCCTGCTTAATTAGCCCTTTTTTCTGCATCGTTAAAAAATAGTTAACTAACTTCTCCTTTAACTTAAGAGGAAAGGTATCTAAAGGAGACTGCGGATTAGTAATCAATTCATCATTTTTTAATTCCATCAAGATTATCTTCTTATTATTTTCCATAGTTTCCTGATATAGCTGACTGATCTTTAACAGATCGTCTTTTAAATTATAAGTTAAATCATTCTCAAAAAATTCTTTGAATTTAGGAATATATACATATTCAGCAAAAGATTTATTGAATAAATTTAACTTGTTATTAAAGTGTCTAAAGACTGTCATCTCACTTACTTGAGCTTCATTAGCTATTTCCTTAATAGTAACAGAGTTATATCCTTTTTTAGAAAAAAGATTTATAGCTACTTCCAAAATCACTTCATATGTATCTTTATTTGGCACTGTATATGCTCCTTTATTATGTGTTATTATTCACTAACATTAACAGTCTAGCAAATATTATCGATATTGTCAACTAGATCAATTAAATTAACAGCTAATGATTTAATTCCAAAGTAAATATCTAAGGCGTTAGAATACTTTTATTATTCTAATCGCCTACTTATTATAAAAAATTTGAATCTCTGATATTTTACTAATAATCTCTTCCCTTCCCTGAATCTTTAATCTCTATCAACTCTTCAGGATAAG
>Ga0163224_100248_pt1 | contig 9160 bp, 7 predicted proteins | sample MSEWel2016_03_03_FD_113141 | JGI IMG/M metagenome (GOLD analysis project Ga0163224, IMG submission 113141) | Subsurface microbial communities from deep shales in West Virginia, USA - MSEEL Well Study Marcellus 5H_2016_03_03 ... | reverse complement strand
ATGGCAGGGGAGACAGGAATTGAACCTGCAACCAATGGATTTGGAGTCCACTACTCTGCCAGTTGAGCTACTCCCCTAAGAAGAGGCGTTTTTCAATCAAGCAATAATTATTATAATAAAGTTCTAAGGATAGGTCAAGTCTTATTTTCGGTATTATTTGATATTAGCTTAGTTTAATCTTATTTTACTTTAAAATACTTTATTTTATACATAATCTCATTATATTTTATTTGATTTATTATTAAAAAATTCTAATAATAGAATTTTTCTCCTTTATTTTCCTTTTCTATGTAAACTCTGATACATTTCGTGTTTTTTACACTAAATGTTCTAAATTAACTTGATATTTTATTAATTATGTATTATCATTTATATCGTAAAAGCTAAATATATTGTTATAAGAGGTGGTTTAATAATGGAAAAATATGATTTGATTGTTATTGGAATGGGTCCTGCAGGAATGGCAGTAACTGCTATGGCAGCAAATATGGGTTTAGATATTCTCGCAATTGAAAAACATAAAGTTGGGGGAGAATGTTTGAATTACGGCTGTGTTCCAAGTAAGGCTTTATTAAAAGCGGGAGAAGTTAATGAAGTAACTGAGAATTTTAAAGAGTTTGGAATTAAATTCTCAGGTAAAACAGAAATTGATAATCCTTTAGAAATTGTAAGAGAAAAAGTAAATGAAATTAGTGGTAATAAAACAATGAAGGCTTTTGAAAGAGCAAAACTCATTGTTGATCAAGGGGAAGCAAAGTTTGTTGATAAAAAGGTTGTTGAAGTTGATGGTAAGCAGTATACAGCTGATAAGATATTTATCGCTACTGGTACTGAACCTTTAATTCCACCAATTCCTGGCTTAAAAGATGTTCCCCGTCTAACAAATTTAAATATTTTTGCTCAGACTAATATACCGGAAAAACTAACTATTATTGGTGGTGGAGCAATTGGATCTGAGATGGCCCAGGCTTTTTCCAGATTAGGTTCAGAAGTTAATATGTTCCAAATTGACGATCATTTAGTACCTATCGGTGATGAAGAAGCAGGTCGAGTTCTGGAAGATAAATTCAAAAAAGAAGGTATTGGTGTATATAACAGCACAGCAATCAATAAAGTTGAAGAAAAAGATGGAAAAATTATTATTCATACTGATGCTGGTGTTTTTGAATCAGATAAAATATTAGTAGCTACCGGAAGAAAAGCTGTTTTAGAACCATTAAACCTCGATCAGGCTGGTATTAAATACGATAAGACCGGAATTAAAATCAATAAGAAATTAGAAACAAATATAAAGGGAGTTTATGCTGTAGGAGATTGTAATGGTAAGGCTCTTCTCTCTCATGCTGCAATGCATCAGGGAATGTTAGCTTTAATGAATGCTATCAATCCAACTCCTATCAAGCAGTTTAAATATGATGACTTCCTTGTTCCCTGGTCTGTATTTACCAAACCAGAAATTGCTCAGGCAGGTATTACTGAAAAAGAAGCTAAAGAAAAAGGAATAGACTATCAGATAGTTAAAGAAAAATATGAGGATTATGGAAGAACCATTGCTGATGGTAAGCCTGAAGGTTTTGTTAAGGTAATAACCAACAGCAAAGGTAAAATCTATGGTGCTACAATTGTTGGTGAGCAGGCAAGTGAGTTAATTCATGAATGGGTTCTAGCAATCCAGCATAATATTTCAATGTTTGATATTATGGTGACACAGCACTCTTTCCCAACAATTTCACTGATGAATAAACGAGTTGCTGAAAAGTGGATGATGAATAAAACTAATTCAGGTATGGTTCCTAAATTAGCTAAGAAGTTTATTTAAGAATCATCTAAAAAAATATATTAATAAATTTAAAGAAAGCAGGCTAATTGAACTGATCTTAATGATCTTTGTCAATTACCTGCTTTTTGCTTTTATACATTTATTAATTTTATTTTCGTTTTTTGATGGCGATGATTTCCGGTGGTGGTCCTGGTTGATTTAAAAACTTGTAATTTAAAACATTATATTTTTTATAATCAAGATCAGTGCTGTACTTCAGTAAGACATCTCTTTCTTCTTTTCCACCCTCATGACCTGTATATACAACAAGTATAATTATTCCCTTAACTTCTAAAATTTTTAAAGCTTTATTTAAAGCTTTAATTGTACTCTCACTTTTAGTTATTATCTCCTTATCTCCACCCGGCAGATAACCAAGATTAAAAATAACAGCTTTCAAACTTTCTTCTATATATTTATCTAATTCTGCATGATCAGAATTAATTAATTCAGCCTGTTTAAATAATGAATCTTTTTTTAATAACTTTATTGTATTATTTACAGCCTGATGTTGAATATCAATGGCATAGAGTTTACCCTTTGTTCCAACTAATTCTGCCAAAAATTTGCTGTCATGCCCATTTCCTGCAGTTGCATCAAGAACAACATCTCCTTTTTTAACTGTTTTTGCTAATAAATAATGGGAAAAGTCAACAGCATTTAAAAAATCATTTTGCATTTATCTCACCCTTTTTAAATTAATTTATAAATGAATAAAATTAAGATACAGCCTAAAATCCAAAGCATTATTAACTTAATCTGCTCAAATAATCTATAACTAGAAATATATTTAATTGACGATAAACTAAAGTTACTATATACTATTAATTGTGCTTATAAAAAAGCAATTTGCCCTCATCGTCTAGGGGTCTAGGACACCAGGTTTTCATCCTGGCGGCAGGGGTTCGAATCCCCTTGAGGGTACCAATTTCATCAGGAGGGATGCCCGAGTGGTTAAAGGGAGCAGACTGTAAATCTGCCGGCGATGCCTACAAAGGTTCAAATCCTTTTCCCTCCACCATTTTTTTATGATACTAAAACACCCGTTTTTAACGGGTGTTTTTTTGCTTTAATATAGAATTTTTAATAAAAAATTATTCAAACTACAATTTAATTTAACTATTCCCTTAGATTATTTATTTGAATTCCTTCATCTACAGCTGTAAATTCCAGTTCGACAATACCACCAGTTCCACCCCAGGGACCTCTTTCTTCCCCATTAACTAAGGCTGTAATAGCGCTAGCATTACCAATTTTTATATAAAGTTGATTATCAAGCTCAAATTCTCTGCTGTCTCCAGCTTCTAAAATACCGCTAAAAGCAGATTCACCATCAAGTCTAACATTAACCCAAACAGTATTGTTAGCTTTAAAAACAATGTTTCTATCTGCCTCTGTAAGCTGTTGGCTTTCTTCAGTATCTGGAATATTCTCAGCAGTGTTTTGAGCCTCATTATTGGCTTCAGCATCTAAATCATTATTGACTGCTTCCTGGTTAATTTCATCAGTTTCTAGATCATCAATTTCCGCTGTATTATTAAAATTATTCTGGTTTATAATTTCTGGATTTTGATTTGATAAAATATCAGCATTAATAGAATTTAAAATGTCATTTTGATTATCAGACTGCTCATTGGATGCTGTTGATTCATCTAATATTGTCTGATCTACTTCCATCTCAGCTTGATTATCAGCTGCACTTTGTTTGTTGTTAGCTTCCATATTACTCTCTTTATTTTCTACAATTTCTGCACCCTGATTAACAATTTGCTGTTCTTCACTGTTATTTTGATTCAATAATCTTATTCCTGAGTCGCTAAAATATTGAAAGGTATAAACAGCAGCTGCGATTAAAAAGAGGGCAGCAATTGCTATAAAAATAATCTTGAAAATGCTTTTTTTGCGGCTGTTATTTCTTTTTATTTTATGAGAAACTTTATTTCCATCCAGATAATCTTTATGTAAATTATTTGTCTTTTCTTCTTTAATATTTAAAACAGGATAATAATTCAACAGTTCCTTATAATTTATATCAACCTCTCTAGCATACCCTTTGATAAAAACTTTTAGGTAAACTTTACCCGGTAAAATATCAAAATTATTTGCTTCAATAGCCTCTAAATATTTTTTTCTTATTTTTGTTCTTTCTTGAATATCATCAAGGGTCAATCCCTTTTCCTGCCTCGCTTTTTTCAGTAATGTTCCCAATTCTATATCTTCCAATGAAATATCCTCCTTTTACAATACAAATATAATTTATATTAGATGTCTTTTATTTATCATTAAATAAAAACTCTAGTTTATTATAACATACTTTAATCATTAATTTAATTATTTTGTCAGATTATTTTTAATTTCTATTGAAGCAGACCCTATCTTGTTAAATATTTTGTTGAAAAATATTATTTAAATTAACTTTTATGAATAATTTTTTGAATTAAATTTCATAAATAAAAGAGCAGCATCAGCTGCTCTTTTATTCTTTGATAAACATATTTAATTTTAATTCTCACTTTTACTATTATCTATCACCTTTTACATATGCTTCACCAGAAGCAGCTGGACCAACAGATTTACTGATAAATCCGGCCAGTACAACAATAGTTACTACATATGGTATTGCACTTATTAATTCTGAAGGAATAAAGGCAAAATCTACTCTAACCGCTACTGCTTCAGCATAACCAAAGAGCATTGCGGCCCCAAACGCCTTAACAGGGTGCCATTTACCAAAAATCATAGCTGCTAGAGCAATAAAACCACGTCCTGCAGACATTTCTCTAACAAACGCACTTCCATCACCAATTGATAGATGTGCACCAGCCAGACCGGCTAAAACACCACTCATTAAAACACTAAGGAATCTCCAGCGATTAACGTTAATTCCAAGTGTATCAGCAGCAGCTGGATGTTCACCAATAGAACGAATTCTAAGCCCCCAATGAGTCTTATAAAAGAAATAATAAACAACTGGTACTAAAATTAATGATACATATGTTAAAACACTAAACCTTACACCAAAAATTCTCATAAAGGGTAAACGCGGAACTAAAGGAGATGTACCCTTTACGTTAAAGAAAATTTGCAGTAAGAAAATAGTTATACCAGATGCAAAAATATTAATACCCGTACCAATTACAATCTGATCTGCTCGAAATACAATACTAACTATGGCTAAAATTGCGGCAAATAAGACTCCTCCGACCATAGCATAGAGAACTCCCATCCAAGGATTTCCTGTTTGAGCACTTCCCAAAACAGCAGCAAAAGCACCAAATAACATAATACCTTCTAAAGCAATATTAATAACTCCAGATTTCTCAGAAAAAATTCCTCCAAGTGCAGCCAAAATTAATGGGGTTGCAAATCTAAAACTTGATAAGATTAGAGGAAGTGAGATTAATTCTAATAAAGTATCCATTATTCAACCCCCTCTTTTTCTCTTCTATTTTTCATAAATATTTTTATAATCTGCAAACTAGCAACAAAGAAAATTACCAATGCCTGAATAATATTAACAATCTCCGATGGTACACCAGCAAACTGCATTTCTAAACCACCCTGATTTAAAGCTCCAAATAAAAGTCCACCAAATATTGCACCAATTGGATGTGATTGTCCAATTAAACCAACGGCAATACCTGTAAAACCAAAGCCAGCATCCATACCAGCCATAAAGCTTAAATGAGTACCTAAAGTCTCACCAGCACCACCTAATCCAGCAACAGCACCACCAATTAACATTGTCCAAATAATTGTTTTATTAGCATTAATACCACCATATTCAGCTCCATCTGGATTTAAGCCAACAGCTCTGAATTCATAGCCTAGACTGGTTTTGAAAAGTAAATACCAGAGTATAACTGCAGCTATTAATGCTAAAACAAAGTTCATATGTAGTCTGATTCCTGGATCTGCAAATACCTCTACAAAAGGAAGTTTAGACCAGAAAGCACTATCTGCCATTTCCTTAAATCTAGTTAATTTAGCTGACTCCATAATTTGAGGTGTTGCCATTCTTGTTGAAGTTCTTAATTTATTAATACCATAATTTATAGTTAAAGCAACAGCAATATGGTTCAACATAATTGTTGAAATAACCTCATTTACTTCCATTTTAGCCTTTAGCCAACCGGCTAAACCTGCCCATAAAGCACCTGCAACAACACCGGCTAAAATTGCCAAAGGTAGATGAATAATAGCTGGTAAAGATGTGAAATAATATCCCGCTACACCAGCTGTAAATCCTCCCATTAAAAATTGTCCCTCTGCTCCAATGTTAATCAATCCCGCTCGATAAGGTAGGGCAAAGGCAAGTCCTGTTAAAATTAAAGGAGTTGATCTCCAGAGTGTATTTAAAATATTTCTAAAATTACCAAAAGCTCCAAAATAAAGGGCTTCATATGCAGTTGCAGGAGATTCTTCAGTCAGTAATATAAAAAACACTCCAAATAATAGTGCAACTGTAATAGATAAAACTGAAATTCCTACATCAGTTAGTAAAGATTTAAAATTTTCCATTTTGCTATTCAATGGATTCACCTCCTGCATCAGCTTTTGAACCGGTCATTAAATTACCAAGTTTTCTTTCATCAGCATCTTCTACATCTAAGATATCTACAATTTCACCTTCAAAAATAACTGCAATTCTATCACTTAAAGATAAAATCTCACTTAATTCTGCTGAAACTAATAAAACAGCAGCTCCATTATCTCTGCGGTCAATTATCTGTTTATGAATAAACTCAATAGAACCAACATCAACACCTCTAGTTGGTTGAGAAGCAATTAACAATTCGGGATCATGCGAAAATTCGCGAGCAACAATAACTTTCTGCTGGTTACCACCAGATAAACTTTTCGCATCAGTTGTGGCTCCACCACCGCGAACATCAAACTTTTCTAATAATTCTTGGGTATAATTTCTAATATTATTATAATTCATAATTCCGTTTTTAGAAAATGGTTCTAAATCATGATAACCTAAAATCATATTTTCCTGTAAATCAAAGTCCATTATTAAACCACGTTTTTGTCTATCTTCAGGAATATGAGCTACACCTTCTCTTTTAATTTCACGTGCATTAAATTTAGTAATTTCTTTATCTTTTATTTTAACCTTACCTGATTCAATTTTTCTCAAACCTGTAATTGCCTCAATTAATTCAGATTGTCCGTTACCTTCAACTCCGGCAATTCCTAAAATTTCACCTTTTTTAACAGTGAGTGAAACTCCATTAACAGCTTGAATATTTCTATTATTTTTAACCTTTAAATTTTCAATTGTTAAAAAATCTTTACCAGGCTTAGCCTTATCTTTTTCAACCTCTAACAAAACAGGACGCCCAACCATTAGTTCAGCAACATCTTCCTCACTAACATTGGCAGTGTCTACTGTATCAATACTTTTACCACCACGTAAAACAGTAATTCTATCAGAAATTTCCTTAACTTCTTTTAGTTTATGAGTAATGAAAATTATCGTTTTTCCCTGTTCTTTTAAAGATCTAAAAATATCAAATAATTCATCAATTTCCTGTGGGGTTAAAACAGCTGTTGGTTCATCAAAAATTAATAAATCTGCCCCTCTATATAATGTTTTAATGATTTCAACTCGCTGCTGCATTCCAACAGAGATATCCTGGATTTTTGCATCTGGATCTACATAAAGCCCATACTTATTAGAAATATCTTCTACTTCTTTTCTGGCCTTTTTTTGGTCAATTTTTAGTCCTTTTCTGGGTTCATTACCCAAAATAATATTTTCAGTAACTGTTAGTGGATCAACCAACATGAAGTGCTGGTGCACCATTCCTATTCCTAAATCTATTGCATCCTGAGGCCCATCTACATTAACTTTATTACCTTCATAAAAAACCTGACCACCTTCAGGATCATATAGACCATACAAAACATTCATTAAAGTAGTTTTGCCGGCACCATTTTCACCAACAAGAGCATGGATTTCTCCTTTTTTAATAGATAAATTTACATTATCATTTGCTTTAACACCTGGAAATATTTTAGTTATATTCTGCATATCTAAAATATAATTATCTTCCCTGGCCATTTTTATTCCTCCCTGGAATGATTTACAATTTAATAGAGGCTCTGCATAACTAGCAGAGCCTCCTTAAATTTAAATACTATAATTTAAATACTATAATTTAAATAATTTACTCTAGATTTTCAGGTCTGCCTGTAACTCCCCAGTTCTCTACTTTTATTTCGCCATTGATAATTCCTTCTTTAATTTCGGCTATTTTATCAGCGTGAGGAGCAGTAACTTTTTCTTTCATAGTTCTAATAGTTTCTAATTCTTCATCAGTAATTAAACCAGATTCGTGAGCATCTAATACTGGCTGTCCTACTTCAGTTAAACTGGTTAAATCGATTCCACCGTCTTCAAGAGTAAAATAAAGGTTTTGTCCACCTTCATAAGTTCCTTCATCAACAGCTTTAACTATATTAAATACTGCCTTGTCAACTTTTTTTAACATACTAGCAATTACGTGGCCCGGCTCAACATAGTTCTGGTTGGAATCAACACCAATTGCATAAACATCTTCTTCTCCAGCAGCCTGGAATACCCCACTACCTGTACCACCAGCAGCATGATAAATAACATCTGCGCCATCATCAATCATACCAAGGGCAATTTCTCTACCTCTTGCTGGATCACCAAAGGAGTCAGCATATCTTCTGTTAACTTCAATATCAGGATTTATATACTTAGCACCCTGATAGAATCCACCTTCAAAACGCTGAATTAATGAAGAATCAACTCCTCCTACATAACCTACAACTCCAGTATCACTAACTAAAGCTGCAAGGGCACCTGCTAAGAAAGAACCCTCCCACTCAGCAAAGTTTAGGGAAACAACATTATCTAAAATATCTTCTCCAAAGTCCTGATCAACATGGGCAAATTTAACGTTAGGATAGTCTTGAGCTACTAGCTCTAAAGTATCTGACATTTGAAATCCTACACCAATTACTAGATCAAAACCTCTGTTAGCAAATCTTCTTAAAGCTGTCTCATCTTCAGATGGATCAGCTGGCTCGATATACTGAAATTCGATTCCTAATTCTTCTTCAGCACGCTGTAAACCGCGGTATGCTGCATCATTAAAAGAAAGATCTCCAAGTCCACCAGTAGAAAGAACGATACCTACTCTAGTGTCTTGTGCTGCAGCTGGAACTGCTGCAAAAATTACCATCATTACAAAGGTAAAAATAATCGCTAAACTTAAAACTTTTTTCAAAATAATGACCCCCTCATATATTTTTTTTGAATGATACCAAAATTTGTGAATTACAAATATAATATAACATTTTTAT
>Ga0163224_100246_pt1 | contig 9197 bp, 8 predicted proteins | sample MSEWel2016_03_03_FD_113141 | JGI IMG/M metagenome (GOLD analysis project Ga0163224, IMG submission 113141) | Subsurface microbial communities from deep shales in West Virginia, USA - MSEEL Well Study Marcellus 5H_2016_03_03 ... | reverse complement strand
CTGTTGGGATAATACTTTAATAGAAAGATTTTTGGATACATTAAAAACTGAGTTAATCTATCATAAAGTTTATCCAATTAGAATAAGTAAGGCGAGATATATTTGGACATATTAAAGCTTTTTATAACAGATTTAGAAGGCATATAACTTTAAATTATAACAATCAAGAAAAGTACCAAAACGAGAGAAAAACACTAAACTATATATTTAATTTAATGGGGAAATCTCAATTCCATCTCAGATCTTTTGATATAGAATTTTATAGTTTAGATTTTTTAAAGGAAAAAATTCATCAGTATAGAATTAATACATACATATTAGCTCCATATTTATTTTTAGTCCATATGTTTCGAAAACCACTAGTGTTTTTTCGCAAGAATTGGTTTGCGAAAGATTCCAAGCAATTTATGAAGGCTTAGGTGATATAAACCCTTGATATAATAGGATTCTTACCATTGGAAATTTGCGATTACAAACTATACTCCATTAACTAGGAGACTGAAAGTCTCTAAAGACCAAACCGTGGTAAGAGCTAAGATGATTACAAACTATACTCCATTAACTAGGAGACTGAAAGAATTCATAGTGTCCTATTTCACTTATAAATAAGCTACTTATTACAAACTATACTCCATTAACTAGGAGACTGAAAGATATCAACAGAAGAAAGAGCCTGTTTTGTCGGCATGTATTACAAACTATACTCCATTAACTAGGAGACTGAAAGTTTCCATCTTCGTCAGGAACCACCTTGATATAATCATATTACAAACTATACTCCATTAACTAGGAGACTGAAAGCTCGTCATAATTATAGATATTGCTTAATGCATTAGATAATTACAAACTATACTCCATTAACTAGGAGACTGAAAGTTCACCAGCTGCACGATTGACTCTCTCAATATAAGTTAATTACAAACTATACTCCATTAACTAGGAGACTGAAAGATATTTACCTTTACTACATTAAAAGGTGGTCAGTTAAATTACAAACTATACTCCATTAACTAGGAGACTGAAAGCTCTTCACCTATGTAAATAGTCTTGTTATCCCCTCCTAATTACAAACTATACTCCATTAACTAGGAGACTGAAAGGGCGTAAAAATCACTTGGGACAGACCTGACTATATTATTACAAACTATACTCCATTAACTAGGAGACTGAAAGCTTATGACATTGCTGATCGTGGGAGTAGGTGGTTTCTGAATTACAAACTATACTCCATTAACTAGGAGACTGAAAGATTTTAACCTCTTTCCTTTTTGCTGCAACCCTCTCAAATTACAAACTATACTCCATTAACTAGGAGACTGAAAGTTCTTCATATTCTGCAAGTCCAATTATAGCTATAGAAATTACAAACTATACTCCATTAACTAGGAGACTGAAAGTTCTATATACTCCATGATGTAATCTAAGCGTTCAAAAATTACAAACTATACTCCATTAACTAGGAGACTGAAAGTTATGCTATAGCCATAATTCTCTGCTATTTCCTCGATTACAAACTATACTCCATTAACTAGGAGACTGAAAGCTTTACTTTGTGAATATAAATTATTCAAAGTTAGAATTACAAACTATACTCCATTAACTAGGAGACTGAAAGTTTTATCACTCTCCTGTAAGTTTATTTGCTGATTTAATTACAAACTATACTCCATTAACTAGGAGACTGAAAGCCTTTTGTACTGGTTCTCATACTCCATCCTTCTGCAATTACAAACTATACTCCATTAACTAGGAGACTGAAAGTCTGCTCTATCCTCGGGGCAAGCCTACGAGGTTTGATTACAAACTATACTCCATTAACTAGGAGACTGAAAGCTTATGGTAGTTTTAAATCTAGCGTGTCGCCACCGTTATTACAAACTATACTCCATTAACTAGGAGACTGAAAGTTTCGTGAACCTTAGCTAATTTCTTTTTAGCTTTAATTACAAACTATACTCCATTAACTAGGAGACTGAAAGCCTTGTAAACGAGGGTAGAATCAACTACCCTCCTATATTATTACAAACTATACTCCATTAACTAGGAGACTGAAAGAAATCTAGTCTCTACCTCTAAATACCCATGCAACTCTCATTACAAACTATACTCCATTAACTAGGAGACTGAAAGGTACATCACAGATAGATACAGAAGCAGAAATGTTAGCCATTACAAACTATACTCCATTAACTAGGAGACTGAAAGTCCAGTTCCTCATTTTTAATTATTAGTTCTTTCTTAAATTACAAACTATACTCCATTAACTAGGAGACTGAAAGAGATTTCAGTTCGATATGGCTATCCAGCAATCGAAGTATTACAAACTATACTCCATTAACTAGGAGACTGAAAGCCATCATAACCCATAGGTATGTCTATTAAGCTACATAATTACAAACTATACTCCATTAACTAGGAGACTGAAAGCCATTCTAGCAATTCATCCTTTAGCCTAATCCCTTTTAATTACAAACTATACTCCATTAACTAGGAGACTGAAAGATCTTCAGGAAAGGCTTCGTCAGGTAAAGTTGGTAAATTACAAACTATACTCCATTAACTAGGAGACTGAAAGCTATTCTCTGCATTACTTCTAATGTCTTAGATTGATAAATTACAAACTATACTCCATTAACTAGGAGACTGAAAGTGCCCCGACCATGGAATCCCCTTGAGCTTTTAGGTAGAATTACAAACTATACTCCATTAACTAGGAGACTGAAAGAGTATATGATAATGCTCCAAGCTTGATTAATCTCATAATTACAAACTATACTCCATTAACTAGGAGACTGAAAGAATTGCAAGTATTATAGAGAAATAGAAAGAAAATGTACATTACAAACTATACTCCATTAACTAGGAGATTGTGTTAATAAATGCTATGAGATATAGATATAACTGATTAGAGTTAATTATCTGTTTGATACAGATGATTAGCTCTGTTTTTTTATCTAAATCAAACTTTCTCATTTTCATTCCCACCCTGTTGGGAATCTACTGTGTTATACTAGATTCAGATTCTTAAGGGAGGTGCTAAATTGGATAAAGAAGCTTTAGTAGTTGATGATTATGGAGTGTTTATTGGCAAGAAGGGTGAAAGGGTTGTTTTAAAGAAAAATAAGAAGATATTTAAGGAAGTACCCTTTTTTAAAGTAAAAGGGATATTGGTTAGTAGTTCAGGCGTATCTTTATCATCAGATGTGATAAAAGAATGTGCTAAAACAGGAATACAGATCCATTTACTTACGTATACAGGTAAACATTTAGCTCAAATTTCTTCATCTGCTATGACAGGAACTGTTAAGACACGTCGAGAACAATTACTTGCTTATAGTGACAAGCGCGGAATAGAACTTGCTATTGCTTTTGCTGAAGGTAAGATTGACAATCAAATTATTCTGTTAAAGTATTTAGCCAAGTATAGAAAGAACAAAGACCGAGAGTTATATAATTTAATTTATGATGGTATCGCTAAGATAGAAAAGATTAAAGCGGAGCTAAAGAATATAAAAGGAGAATGTATAGATGAAGTAAGAGAATTAATTCTATCTAGTGAGGGAAGATCAGCCAGAGAATACTGGAAGTTAGTAAGGATGATCTTGCCTGAAGAAATTGAGTTTAAAGGTCGTAAGACTCAAGGAGCTACTGATTTGGTTAATTCTTTATTAAATTATGGTTATGGAATCTTATATTCTAAAGTTTCTTCTGCTATTTTAAGAGCAGGTCTTGATTTATATGGTGGATTTTTACATGCTGATCGATCTGGTAAACCATCATTAGCCTTAGATTTAGTTGAAGAATTTAGACAGACTGTAGTAGACAGAACAATTATTGGTCTACTTAATAAAGGGGTTAAGTTTCAGATAGAAGATGGCAGGATAGCTGATGATGATAGAAGAATGTTAGCTACTAAGATTTTAAATAGATTAGAGAGCAAAGAGAGATATGATGGTAAAAAGTATAGATTGGAAGTAATATTGCAACGCCAAGCTAGAAATATAGCTTCTTATGTTAAAACAGGTAAAAAATATATTCCTTTTGTAAGTGGGTGGTAGAATGGATGTCTTATTAATTTATGATATATCTGAGGATAAGGTTAGAAATAAGGTAGCTGAGACTTGTAAAGATTTTGGATTACATAGAATACAGTGGAGTGCTTTTACTGGTAAGTTGAATCATAATTTGAGAGAAGAGTTGATGTTAAAGATAAGTAGAGCTCTAGGAGGTAGTGGAGGTAATATAAGATTATATCCTATCTGTAGTAAGGATATGAAATTATTTCGTGAGATTAATAGAGTAGGTGATTAGAAAATGATTACTGTAACTGATATTAAGCAGTATATGTATTGTAAGCGTATTATTTATTTTACATATTGTATGCCTATAATCAGAAAGAAGACATATAAGATGAAATATGGTAAAAGAGAACATGACCGTAATGATAGATTGGAGCCAAAAAGAACATTAAAGAGGTATGGATTAGAAGCTGGAGAGAAGAGATATGGTGTAGAGTTGATATCTAAGCGTCTAGGGTTAAGGGGAAAGATGGATTTGCTAATAGTACAAGAGAAAAAATACATACCTGTTGAATTAAAGTATTCCACTAGAGATCCAGGATTACATCATAAATACCAATTATCAGCTTATTGTTTATTAGTAGAAGACCAATACAAGACTAGGGTAAGAAAAGGGATAATTCATCTCATACCTCGAAAAGATACTTTTGAAGTAGAGATAACTGCTAATTTAAGAAGAAAAGTTAAAGATATAATTAAAGGAATTAGAGAATTGATTGATAGTGAAGAACTGCCACCTCCTGTTAAGGAGCAAGGGAAGTGTAAGGATTGTGAATATTATAATTTTTGTGGTGATGTATAATGTACTTTTTAACTGAAGAAGAGAGACAAAAGCTAGTAAGAGGACTGTTGCCAAAGTCAAGAAGGATAGGAATCACTGATGAATTACGAGGGTGGAATTGGAATCAGCCACCTCTAGAGCCGATTTATGATAATAAATTAGCTTTGTATGAGATAGCAGGTAAGTATTGTCCTACAGGCAGAGATTTATATTTAAGAAAGGTGGTAGGTGTAAAGAGTAAGTGGAATCAAGCAATGTTGCAGGGGAGTATCTTACATGATACTTTAGCAGAATTATTGGTAACTGCTAAGAGGTTAATCTACTCACACGGAGTAGATAAGCAGAGCTTAGTCATAGAAGAATTGCAAAAACCTAATTTTAAACATTTAGATAAGAGAAAAAGAATGTTGGATGAAGATTATTATTTAGAACTGAAAGATAAGGTGGAGATAATCTGGCAGTTTGAATATAATCGTTTGATTTTTAGAATGCAGGAGTTATTAGCTAAGCAACCTTATATTGGAGTTGATTCTTTAGCTAATCTAACCATTCCAGTTGTAGTAGAGCAAAAATTAGATGGTAGTTTTTTAGGACTTAGTTCTCATTTAAGTGCAGATGCTTTTAATTTCTGTGAGCCAATGATTTTAGATTTGAAGTTTGGAAAACCTAGAGATTTTCATAAGCTAACAATTACAGGTTATGCAATGGTGATGGAGAGTATTTATTCTTTTCCTGTTTCAGTAGGGTGTCTAGTTTATCCTGAGTTCAAAGATGGAAGATTGTTAATAGAGAAAGAGTTCCATATTATTGATGAAGAATTACGCCAATGGTTTATTGAAGAACGTGATGAGAAGATGAGAATAGTTGCTGAGGAAATTGACCCAGGTGTATCTAATAATTGTTATCAGAGCTGTCCTTACTATGAGGAATGTCATTAGGTTGAGTTAAATTTATTATTTTATAAGGAGTATGAATTATGGAACAAAATTACTGTTATAAATGTGATGCTTATTATTTTACTCCAGAAGACAATAAAAAGGTAGAAAATTGTCCTTTCTGTAGCTTAGAAAAAGTAAAGTATGATAATTTAGCGACTACGGGCAAATGGAAAATAAAGGAATTAAATGAAGATTATATGGATATAATAAGATTATATGTATAATTTTGCAGGAAGATAAATTTTTATCAAGAATTACATATAGAATTGTAGTTATTAGATTGGGGTGTTTAATGTGGGGAAAGTTGCAGATAAAGCTTGGAAGATGATAAAGATGGTAAATCTAATTGAAGGAAAACATTCTCGATATAATAGAGAGGAGATTCAAAACTTATTAGATATTAAGAAAAATACTTTTTTTCGTTATAAGAATTGTTTAGAAGAAGCGGGGATAGTTATTTATTATAATAGAAAATTAAAAGCCTATAAAATAAGAGAAGACTGTCACCTTAAACCACCTAATTTAACTTTATCAGAAGCACTTGCATTGATAGCAAGTAGTAACAGTATCTTAAATAACAGTGAATTACCTTATTATGAGGAAGTAAACAGTTCTTTGGCTAAAATAACTGCTACCTTACCCAGTAAAGTACAAGCTGTTTTAGAACCATTGAAAAGTAGAATTCACTTTAGTTTAAATTCATTGGTTGATTATAGTGAGTGTAGAGAAATATATACCTTGCTGGATAATGCTATTCATAAAGAAACAAATGTTTGGATTAAATATTATAGTCATAAAAGCAATAAGACTAGTGAGAGAATTGTATCTCCATATATATTAGATTTTAAAAAGGGATTTTTATATCTAATTGCCTATTGTCATAATAAAAATGAGACTAGAATGTTTAGAGTAGATAGGATTAAGGAGATTAAGATTACTAGGGATAAATTTAAGTATCCAGATGATTTTTCTTTGAAAAAATATATGGGTAATTCCTGGGGAACAATGCGTGGTGAGAAGGATGTACAGGTTAAAGTTAAGTTTAGTGGTGATATAGCTAGATGGATTAAAGAGAATAATTATCATCCAACTCAGGAGGTTGAAGAGTTAGAGGGTGGTAGTATCATAATGAGTTTTACGACTTCTGGTTTGAGTGAGGTTAAAGGTTGGATTTTGAAATATGGAGCTAGTGCTGAGGTGTTGGAGCCTGAGAGTTTACGAGAGGAGATTAAGGATGAAATTAAGGGGATGATGGAGGTATATAAGTAACCACCTCCTTCAATAAGATGGAAGTGGTATGATTTTAAAATGATTCAGTCTCCTAATTATGGGAGTAGGTTTTATTTGGATATCAAATACAAAAAACATATTTTCAGTCTCCTATTTTCGGAGGAAAGTTAGTAAAGTTCTTATTTATTATTTAATGCATCTATGTTATTTTACCTTGAAATCTTATTTTTATTCTTAAAAAGTATATTTAATTTAATGAATAAAAATATAATAAGAAATCAATAATAAATTTAAACCATATGTATTTTGAATTTATATAATAAATACATCCAGATTTTCTTATTGAGAATACAGATAAAGAAAGGAATTTTAACATGAATAAAAAAACTCATACTGAAATTTTTAAACAAATAATAGTAGAACTTTACAAATTAGGAGTACCTAAATCAGAGATTGCTTATAAATATGATATTTCTATAGTTTCTATAAATAATTGGATTAAACTTTATGAACAGAGAGAAATATTTATAGAAGATAATATTAATATTGAAGCATTATTAGCTATAAAAAAAGAAAATAAACAATTAAAACAAGAAGTAGAGATTTTGAAAAAAGCTCTAAATATACTTTTATAAGCGGATTTATGGAAAGGAGAGAATAGATGATAGAAGTAACTGTTAAGAAGAATAAGATAGACAGTTGTAAAGAAGAAGATATCAATAAAGAAACTAAGACATTAATTAATTATTTTCAAAAATATATGAGTAAAGATGGGAAAAAGGCTGATTTTTTACCTTATAGTCATCAGCATGAAACATTTAAAAGGATAATGAATAATGAAGAGATACTGTTGACTGCTGGAACTTCTGCTGGTAAGACTTTATCTCATGCTATACCTTTATTTTATAAAGTTAAAGATGGTGCAATAGATAAAATACTATTACTTTATCCAACACGTGCTTTATTACAAGACCAGAAGGGAGTAATGGATAAATTAGCCAAAGAATATGAGCTAGAAGATGAAGTAACCGAGATAAAAGGTGGTATGAGTAGAGGTCAGGTAATAAAAGCACTAAATAAGAAAATAATTATTGCTACTCCCGATTCGATTTATTGGTTCTTTAACAAAAATATTAAGTATAGCTCATTTTTAATTTATGGGCTAGCTCAAGTTGATGAGGTAGTAATTGATGAAGCACATTTGTTTACAGGATTGGTGCTTAATAACCTTATCTTTTTAATTGATAGGATGAAGAAGTTAGCTGAGATGATTAGTAAGGAAGAGAACAGTAAAAGGGGACAGAGATATCATATTTTAACTGCAACTGCTAATGAATCATTGAAAAATATATACAAAAATAAAGATAATATTGATGAAATAACGGGTAAATCAAATTGTGGAAATATAGATTTAAAAATAATAAATAAAGAAGATGAATTTAGTGGTGAATTATTTGAAAAAAGTTTAAAAGAAGATGTAGTGGAAGTTGATGAAAAATTAAGTAGTGTAGCTATTTTAAATTCTGCTAAGATTGCTCATCAGTTATTTTACAGTAATACTGAAGGGATAGATACAGATAGTCTATCAAAGGAAGATATAGAACGATTTACTATTAATAGTGTTAAAATTAGCATTAATAAGTTATTAGAGAATATTAAAGAGGAAGAGAAGAATAAAGAGATAGAAGAATTATTGAAAAGTGAAGATAGTTTGGATGTATTACTTGATAATATTTTAGTAAGGGAATATTTAGAGATTACTAAAGCTGACATAGAATTAGATTTAAATAATGAACAAGTATTTGCTATAATTTCCGATTATTTAGAAGAGGGCTATAATAGATTTGAGAAGGTAATTGAACAGTCTGCTAGAGAAGATGGAGACTTGATTGATAATTTGGAAGAGAAGATAGCTGGAGATAATTATGTAAAAGAAATTTATAATAGTTTAAGAATAGATAGGGATATATCTATCTATGATGATAAAAAAATAGTTTTAAGTAAAGTTAAAACTGCTATAGATAGGATTAAAGATATTTTTATTAATCAAATAGAAAACAAAGAAAAGTTTACTATAGAATGTAAAGATAATTATTTTGATATTAAAACAATTAAAGTTGTTGATGATAAGAAGTATTTTAATTATAGTCCTAAATTAGCTAATAAACT
>Ga0163224_100239_pt1 | contig 9301 bp, 8 predicted proteins | sample MSEWel2016_03_03_FD_113141 | JGI IMG/M metagenome (GOLD analysis project Ga0163224, IMG submission 113141) | Subsurface microbial communities from deep shales in West Virginia, USA - MSEEL Well Study Marcellus 5H_2016_03_03 ... | reverse complement strand
TTGACCAGACAAGAAGAGTTTGATGCAGTGGTCGCCTTTCACAGTAGCGGAGATGTAATCTACTGGTATTATAATCAAGCAGAAGAATCTTATCAAAGAGATTATCAACTTGCTAAAGCCCTTAGTGCTAAAAATGGCTACAGGATAGTTAAAGCTAAGGAAAGCGATAAAGTAGCTGCAGGATATAAGGATTGGTTTATTAAGAAGTTTCATAGACCTGGCTTTACAATTGAGATTGGTTCAGAGATTAATGAAAAGCCCTTACCTAGCTATGAGCTAGCTAAGTACTTTCAAGAAAACAGAGAGGTACTATTAGAGTTAGCTTTGTTAATAAACACTAACTAATAATATCATTGAGAACTTATTTAATCACAAATAAGTTGCAGTTCTAGCTAAAATAATAGAAATAATTTTAATATCTTCTTTATCTTAAATATAAGCATTTAATTCTTATAAAAATAATTATTTTCAATTATAAAAAGGTAAACAAGTACAATTATCGAATATATTAAATAAACTGTATTGTATGGAGTTGATAAACTATGAAAAATAATAACATATTATTAGAAAGTGGAACTGGAGAGTTAGAAGTACTAAAGTTTAAGGTTAAAGGAGTATTTTATGCTATTAACGTAATTAAGGTTAAAGAGATTTTAAAGACTAACCTTGAATCTATTCAACCACTCCCATCACAGCCAAAAGCAGTTAAAGGAATAACTAATATTCGGGGCGAGGTTATCACCTTAATTGACTTAAGAGAATATTTAAATCAGGAAATGCCTTACAACGCTAATGAAAGTGAGCTTCTAGTAATCTTAACTGAATTTAACAACATCAAACTCCTCTTTGCTGTAGACCAAGTAATCGGTATCTCTAGATTAAAATGGAGCGATATCCAAAAGCCAAATAATCTAATGGGCAATTTAGTCAATGGAATCATTAAATCCGACAATCAGCTAGTTAACTTTCTTGATTTTGAATCAATACTCACAAATATACAACCTAATATGGCAATGAACACAAACAATTATAAAATCAATAATACTTTAAAAGAGCAAAGGGAGAATATTACCTTAGCTATAGCAGATGATTCCCCAACAATTCGAGAAATCCTAAAGAAGACACTCTATGAAGCTGGCTATGAAGATTTAAAAATCTTTAATGATGGACAACAGTTATTAGACTATCTTTATGAACTCAAAGATAAAGGGGAAACTGTTTCTAACTATATCCAAGGAATAATAACCGATATAGAGATGCCTGAGATGGATGGGCATACTCTTGTTAAAAATATTAAAAATGATAAAACTTTAAGAGAGATTCCTACATTAATCTTCTCATCTTTGATTACTGGTGATTTAAGGCATAAGGGAGATGCTGTTGGAGTAGATGAACAGATTAGTAAACCAGAGATTGAAAAGTTAATAAATATTTTAGATGATTTAGTCTTATAAGATATTAAGTTTAACCCTATTCATCTAATAAACTAAGAGCTATGACAATATTGTCATAGCTCTTAGTTTATCTTCTATTATTCAATTCCTACTACTTGATATCCTGCCTCTTCAACTGCTGCTGTCAACTTAGCATCAGCTACCTCTGCAGACAGCTCAACGATAGCTCTATTCTCATCAGCACTCACATCAGCTGATTTGACCTCATCCATTGCCTCTAATTCTTTTTGGACACGTCCTGAGCAATGTCCACAACTCATTCCTTCAATTCTAATAACCTTCTTCATAGATTTCTCCTCCTTAACAGTACTATCTTCTATATTTTTATTATCTTTAACAGTATCAATCCTATTTTGAGGTTTAAAGTTCTTTAACCTCAAAGCATTGGTCAATACTGATACTGAACTCATTGACATCGCTGCCGCTGCAATCATTGGATTGAGTAATGGTCCCCCAAAAAGGTGTAACAGACCAGCAGCAATTGGAATCCCAGCTGTATTATAAGCAAAAGCCCAGAATAGATTCTGCTTGATATTTCTAATTGTAGCTTTACTTAGCTGGATAGCTGTAACTACATCCATGATATCATCCTTCATCAAGACAATATCAGCACTCTCCATGGCTACATCGGTACCAGAACCGATTGCTAATCCTACATCTGCCTGGGCCAAAGCAGGTGCATCATTGATCCCATCACCAACCATGGCTACCTTCTTACCATTGTCTTGTAATTTCTTAACCTCGTTAGCTTTATCTTCAGGCAAAACTTCAGCTCGAACTATATCAATCCCAACCTCTTTAGCAATAGCATTTGCTGTCCGCTGATTATCACCTGTAATCATCGCAACCTCAATTCCCATCTGATGAAGGGTCTTGACTGCTGCTGCACTGCTCTTCTTAACTGTATCTGCAACAGCAATAATTCCAGCTAACTCCCCATCAATTGCCATAAACATTGGAGTCTTACCTTCATTGGCAAGTCTATTGGAATCCTCTTGTAAGGTAACTTCAATCCCTTTATCATCCATCAGCTTTATATTGCCAAGTAAGATAGCTTGATCATCTATCTCTACCTCAATTCCATGACCAGGAATCGCCATAAAGTTATCGAGCTTCTTAAACTCTAACCCTTTATCTTCTGCACCCTTAACGATAGCTTCCCCTAGTGGATGTTCAGAACCCTTCTCAGCTGAACCTGCTAACGTTAATAGCTCCTCTTCAGAATAGTTACTAGCTGCTACTATATCGGTAACCTTTGGCTTTCCTTCAGTAATAGTACCTGTCTTATCAAAAACTATTGTCTCTATCTTGTGAGCAGTTTCTAAAGGAACCCCACCTTTGATTAAGACTCCATTCTCTGCCCCTTTACCTGTACCGACCATAATTGCTGTTGGTGTTGCCAGACCTAAAGCACAGGGACAAGCAATTACCAATACCGAAATGAAGATAGTTAAAGCAAATACTGCTCCTGCTCCTGCTAAATACCAAGCAAGCCCTGCTAAAATAGCAATTCCAATTACTACAGGAACAAAGTATCCTGCAATTATATCTGCCATCTTAGCAATTGGAGCTTTGGAGCCTTGGGCCTCTTCTACTAACTTAATAATTTGGGCTAAGGCTGTATCCTTACCTACTTTAGTAGCCTTAAACTTAATAGTCCCATTCTTATTAAGCCCAGCACCAATTACCTTATCACCAACCTTCTTTTCGACAGGGATACTCTCTCCAGTTAACATTGATTCATCGACAGCAGTATGCCCCTCAACAATCGTACCATCTACAGGAATTTTCTCTCCTGGCTTGACCACGATAATATCTCCAACCTCCACCTCTTCAATAGGAATAGTCATCTCCTCACCATCATGGATAACTGTAGCTGTTTTAGCCTGTAAATCCATCAGCTTCTTAATCGCCTCTGAAGTCTTCCCTTTAGAGACTGCTTCTAAGTACTTACCAAGTAAAATTAAAGTAATGATTACTCCTGCACTTTCAAAGTATAGATTCATAGCATAACTATTATCTCCACTAGCTATTCTAAAGACAGCATAGATTCCATACAAAATAGCTGCTGAGGTACCAATAGCTATCAATGAATCCATATTAGGATGCCCTCTAAATAAGGATTTAAAGCCGACAGTATAGAACTTATAACCTGCTATCATTACTGGAATAGTTAAGAATAATTGTAGCAGAGCAAAATTCATTGGATGGACTGATGGCTCTAAAATCTCAGGAAGCGGTAAACCTATCATATGACCCATAGAGATATAAAATAGAGGTATTGTAAAGATAGCCGCAGCAATGAACTTCTTCCAAAGTGTCTCTATCTCCTGATTCTTTCTCTCTTTATCAGTATCTACTCGCTCACCTGCTTCAATCTCTAAGGGTTCATATCCTGCCTTAGTAATGGCACTTTTAATCTCAGAGATTCTAGTCTGATGGGGATTGTACTTAACTCTTGCTTTCTCTGTGGCAAAGTTGACGTTTACCTCTTCAATTCCTTCTAACTTCTTAATCCCCTTCTCTACAGCAGCGGCACAACTAGCACAAGTCATCCCACCAATTGGTATATTTATCTCTCGTAGTTCAATCTCATCATCAACACCATAACCAGCAGCTTTAACTGCTGCTTTAATATCTTCTAATCTAGCAGTTGAATCATCAAAAACCACATTTAGCTTTTCAGTAGCAAAGTTAACATTGGCTTCTTGCACACCAGCTACCTTGTTGACATTCTTCTCTACTGCAGCTGAACAGCTAGCACAGCTCATTCCTGTGACCTTAATTGTTTCTTGCTGCAATGCTTTTGTCTCTGACATCCTGACCCCTCCTTATATTTATTATCTCCTTATCTCTAAGAAAGTATTTTCCTTCTTATACCCCCTAAGGGTATTTCTTGATTAAAAGAATATCATATTCAAGCTTATCTGTCAAGGGGAGAGTGAGTATATTGTATAATAGATATGAAAGATAACCTACTTAATATTGAAAGTTAGATAATATAAAGATAAAGCGACACTTTGTGTTTTGGTGGTTGGGTAGTTAGGGGTGGTTTACACGAAGAGTCATCTTTTTAGACTCGTAGGAGGAAGTTAGGTTTAAACCAGCCACCCAACCACCTACCTCCTAGTACCCAAACTGTTGTAATATCCCCATAGACCAATACTCACCATATCAAAATTTAATTAGATAATATCTTGATTTAAACAAAGATATAAGAGAATAATCCACCAACTAAAACTATAATAAATACTTTAGTAAATAATCCTTTAATATCTAACTTTTCTTCATCATCTGTCCCATGATTCCTACTCTTATGATTCTCTCTCTGATCTTTATATAGATAAACTAATCCTCCTGCCAAAACTATAAAGAAAAGATTCATCCAAAAGGTATAATCTAGCTTAAACTGAGTCAATTGGGTAATCACTTTATTACTCTCTGGAACAATCCCACTAACAGAGAATAAACCATTTAAAATCAATGCTGTTAAGACAATACTAAGATACATAATCCCTGCAATATAAAAAGCTACCTTCTTACCATAATACTTAGCATTAACAGCAACTAAAGGTGGTACCATCAAATCTGAATAGATAAAGCCCATAATCCCAGCAAAAAAGACCCCATTAGCATTTAAGACTGTTGCCAGTGGAATATTTCCCATAGATCCAATAAAGGTAAGAGCTGCTACAAAGGGAGCCACTAAAGCATTCTCAATGGCAATTAGCCAAGAAGGTAATGAATTAGTGTAATCCATCAAAAATATCTTAGCCCAAATATCATCACTAACAAAGACTGCTACAAAACCTGCAATAGTAAAGCCTATTAATATTTCCTGCCAGACCATCTTCCACTCCATCACAAAGTTCTTAGCAACTAAGTTCCAACCCTCTTTACTGGAAATTCTTTCTTTCCAATCAAAATCCTCTTCTGCTAAATCTGTATCACTCTCTACCTTCTTTCTAGCAGCTTTAATCAAGCTATCAGGATAAGTAATCTTAATTAAGATACTACTAATTGCAATCAAGACCAATCCACCAATAATCTCAGCAGCTAGAAACTCCCAGCCCAAAAAAATTAGGATTAAAATCCCTAACTCTATTACTAGATTAGTCGAAGCAAACATAAAAGCAACAATCGTGATAAAATGGGCTCCTTTATGGAACAATGCTCGTGCTGCTGCCAAGGCTGCAAAAGAACATGATGAAGAAGCACCACCAAAGATAGTAGATAATGAGATACTCTTTAAATTAGCTTCACCCATATATTTTGTTAATTTCTTCTTAGGTACAAAACTTTGAATCATGCTACTGATAAAATAACCTAAAATAAAGGCCCAACCAGCTTTCCAAAAGAAGCCTATTGCAGTGACGGCTCCTTGACCATAAAGTTTAAAAAAATTATTAATAAGTATCTCCTCCTTTATCTAAATAGTAACTATTACTATTTTATCATTTGAAGAAAAAGATAATTTTTCCTGCAAAAAAATAAAATTTTAGTTAATAAAGCCAGCTTATTGCTCATCATAAAGATAAGAGACTCCCAATCCTATTGAGAAAAAGATACCCACTAAAAAAGTGCTAAGATACTTATAGCCTTGAGGTACAGATTTAATATCAACTTTATTACTAAAATCTAGCTTATGTAAGAAATTTAGTTTGATTAGTCCAGCAGTCTTTAATCCTAAAAGTATAATAAATATTCCTCCAACTATATTGAAATATTTAATATTGTTCTTAAAAACATGACCAACTTCACTAACTAACCCACCAATTAAGGTAAATACCAGAGTAAAACCTAAAAATAAAGACTAAGGTACTAATTACAATATGAGCCTTCATTTTCTTCTGTATAGTTGCTGATTGTAAATCCTCTAAAGATAATCCAGTAATTAAGGTGAAATAAACAGTAATCATCGGAATAATACAAGGTGATAAAAAAGAAAAGAAGCCAATAATAAAAGGGACTAAATATATACTTTCCACTAAGATCCCTTCTCAAAATACCTCATAGGGGTATTATTACAATAAGTATATGTTTAGCCTCTTAGAGGATATGCTTAAAATCATCTATTATCAAAACTTTATTTAGTAAATTTAAAGATAACATCCATTAATTCACTAATCACCTCGTCACCTTCTTCTCCTACATCTACTGCATCTTTGACACAACCATGAGTATGAGACTCCAAAATACTCATTCCTACCTTATTTAAAGCACCTTTGACTGCTGCAATCTGAGTCAAAACCTCTACACAATACTTTTCATCATCTATCATGTTTTGAATACCTCTTACTTGACCCTCTACTCGTTTTAATCTAGTAATTAACTCCTTCTTATTACTGCAATATGAAGACATAATCATCACCCCTTTTTTAGAATTAAAAATTGATAATACAGAATTGAGAGTTTAATAAATTAATTTTCAATCCTTAATTGTATTTATAACTTGATGCTTCTTAGTATCTACCACCGATACTGTCCCACTATTAGCATTAGCAATATAGGCATAATCCTCATTATTCTTAGACTCTAATTTCCACTTTAAAATATGGTCAACATCCCTAATATTTTTAAAAGTTATTTCTATAAATTTAATCGAGTTATTAAACAGATCTTGCTGATCGCTAACTTTAATCTTCCCTGCAGGATGATGACTAGATCTTCTTTCCCATTCCCATTTAATATTCTTTGACTTTATTTCACCTAAATTGGTTCTGACATCAATAATCTTATCAAAATCTAAACCTAATAAGTCCCCACTATGAGTAGTTAAATAGACTTGAAACTCTACAGTATCATTATTTAACTGCTTAGGATTAAAGACTGTATCAATCCAAACACCTTCGCCACTAGAACTACGGCTCCATTCTCTAGGGTTGAATTCTTCATTAGCCATTACTATACTAGAACCAAATAATATTAAAGCTAATAACATTAAAATAGATACTTTAATCTTCTTCACTTTATCAACTCCTTATTATATTTATACAATACACCCGTAGGGTATTATATGGCTAAAAAAATAGCTTACTTCTTTAAGACTTCTTTTCTTTCTCTAAACTCTTCCTTAGTAATTAAACCTTGAGCAAGCTGTTTCTTTAACAAAGCCATAGCACTATCCTCTCTTTTAGATTTTAGAATTAACAACCGAATTATAAGATAGATTATTCCTATAAATACTCCTAAGTGTAATAACATTATTCCTATTGATTGCCAACCATTTAAACCATAGCTATATATTCCTGAACAAAGATCTGACCACATTACCTTCACCTCCTCATATTATATTAGTGAAATAAACAATTATATTCCCATCATTTTACTCGTATTTAATACAAATAAAAAAATCTAAATATATCATTAAAATTTATAATTAACAAATATAAGTATTCAATTAACAGATTAATTCTAATCTGTTAATTGAATACCATATCTATTTCAATAACTCGTCCTTAATCTCTTGAAACTCCTCTTTACTTATCTCTCCTTTGGCATACCTCTGTCTAGCAATTTCCATTGGATCTTCTACTGATTTTCTTTCTATTCTCCCAGTTCTATTGTTAGAATTATTAGAATTTCTGATAAGATAGACTACTACAACAATTATGGCTATCCAAAATAAACCCATCATCCAGATTCCACCTCCAAAAAAACCACCCATTCCATGCCCCCACCCATGCATCATCGGTATCACTCCTTAAAAATCAGATTATATATAGCTTATCTAAAACATGATATACAGTTATTAAAATAGCAATTACTGAAACTATTACATGTAATACTCTAAATAACTTATAGTCTAATTTAACTTTAAAATACTTCTTTAATATTCCCAGTAGAATTACTAAACTATATAAAAATAACATTATCCAGCCTGGTGAAAGGAAAAGACCATGAAATTGAGGAACAATATGAAAGAATATTACTATTAGAAGTCCAATAATCCCAACAATACAATGATAATTTAGTGCCCTTCTAAAGTAATGTCTTCGTTGCTCCTTTAAACTATTACTTCTCTTCCACAGATAATAAAGGATTCCATTTAATAAAAATAATAAATAGGAGACTACGCCTATGGTAATTATCCTACTTCTCTTCAACCTATAATCTTTTTTTAATCTATCCCCATAATCTTGAACCTTATCTTCGACTGGGGAATCAGTATCGCCTTCTTCTTGCTCCTTAATTTCTCTGTTTTCAGCCTCTCTATTCTCTTCTTGTTCTTCCTCTATCTTCTCCTCTGGACTTTGATGAAATTCTTGACCATGGGCGATAATTAAATTCGCCTCATCTTCTATAAGTAACTTTTTTTGAAATAAATAGTTGAGTTTAAAATCATCCTGCCAGTCTATTGCCTCAACAACTTTGATATTTAGAAATAATCCTAATATTAAAAAGACTAGAATAAATCTAATTAGTTTCATGCCCCTAACACATCCTTATATTGATGTTGATATACTTATTATTCACTTATCTGCTAGGGGTATATACAATCTATAATTTAATTATTAACATTATTTTCTGTTAAATTACCAACCCATCATTCTACTACCATGCATCATGTGACCGCCCATCATTCCACGACCAGCCATATGTCCTCCAAATCCTCTTCCACCCATCATACCAAAGCCCATCATTCCATGGTCTTCCATAACCTCCAATTGTTCAGCTGTTAAGATATCCCTTATCTCTAACTGCATCTCTGCCATTAACATAGACATCTTATCTCTTAATTGATTGATCTCTGCTTGTAATTTTAAGACATCATCTTTAACACCCTTATCAAAGTATAAATCTCTTAAATCTCTTCTCTTATCCCGCATATCATCCATTAAATCATC
>Ga0163224_100238_pt1 | contig 9306 bp, 10 predicted proteins | sample MSEWel2016_03_03_FD_113141 | JGI IMG/M metagenome (GOLD analysis project Ga0163224, IMG submission 113141) | Subsurface microbial communities from deep shales in West Virginia, USA - MSEEL Well Study Marcellus 5H_2016_03_03 ... | reverse complement strand
TGTTATGACAAATTTCAGCTAGAATGAATCTCTATGATTTTAGAAACTTTCAAGTCCATCTACTAAACTCTTTGAAGGGAGAGTCTGATATGAATGAGTTACAATCTGCTTTAGAGCAGGAGGGTTATGCAGTAGTAGGTGCATCCAATAATAAAGACAAATATGGCTATAAGGTATTTAAATTTTTAGAGAATCATAATACTAAAGTTTATCCAATTAACCCTAATGCTTCACAGATAGAAGGGACAAACTGTTATGGTAAGTTATCAGAACTACCAGAAAAGATTGATGTGGTTGTTACAGTTGTACCACCTCAAATTAGCAAAAAGATAGCAGAAGAGGCTGGTGCTTTAGAAATAGAGTACCTTTGGATGCAACCAGGTTCAGAATTTGAAAATGCAAAGCTATATTGTGAAAAATTAGGGTTAAAGTGTATTGTCAATGAATGTATTATGGTAGAGATGAGAGGTTAAAAACTATCTTTCTAGCATCTGTTAGTCTATATTTGTTAAGTTTGCTTACTCATATTAAATTTTAAATACAGAATCAATCAAATATTTAAAGGGAGGTTTTTTTAATGAAAACTAAGACTTGGCAGCCATTTAGTGAGATTAATACTTTACGCAATAAGATTAATTTATTTGCCGATGAAAGTAGAATTGAATATAGTAAAATGGCAGACCCTACAGTAGATATCTATGAAGAAGGAAAGAGTTTAATTGCTAGAATTAGCCTTGGAAATGTTGATATAGATACTGTCGAAATTTCAATAAGTGCAGAAAGTATAATTATCAATTCTACAGATAGAAATACTGTAATTAAAAGCCTTTCTTTGCCAGTTAAAGTTGATAATAATCAGGCTGACATTAGACTAGAGGAGGGAATGGCTAAGATATCCATTCCTATAGTTCAATGATAAGTTTAAAATAGAATATTTAATCAATTTAGTCAAGTATACTCGTATGCTTGACTCTTTTTGTTAAATTTACTATAAATCGGTTCTTGGATAATTTTTTCACTTTCAAGGTATATAAAATGGCAGTAGATATAAAATAATTAAAAAACTGTGCCATCTTTTAAGTCAATGATATAGGAGGCAACTTAATGGAAAATAACAACGACCAAGTAGATTTTGAGGAGATTGATTTAAGGGAATATATCGGAATAATATTAAAAAGAAGGAGTCTGATTATAGGACTGCTTATTTTGGCAATGCTAGTAGGGGTTATATTAAATTTATTGATAGAACCTGTTTATCAATCTGAGACCATAGTTAAATTAAGCAACTCAAGTGGAAAATATTCTAATATGAATTATGCTAAGCAGAAGATTAAGAATGTAAATTATATAAAAGAGATAACTAAGGAGCTTAATTTATCATATAACTTAGACAAGCTTAATAAGCTTAGAGAGAATAATTTGGAAGTTGATAAGTTGGAAGATGATGTATTAGCTATATCCTTTAAGAGTAATGACCCTCAAAAAGCAAAGCAGATACTTAGTGGTATAATAGATTTTTTTAAGCAAGAGAGCCTTAGAAATTTTGAAAGATTAAAAGAAGAGAAACTAGACTATTTAGAAGCTATTAATGAAGAAATTTCCAAGTTAGAAGAAGATTTAAAAGAGAGTAATAAAGCGGTTACAGAACTTAAAAATTTAGAGATGTCTGTAGGAGATAAGGCTATTATCAGTAATAATCTAAATGATAGATGGAGTAATATGCAGGAGATAAAGATATCTTTAATTAACAAAAAGCAAGAAATTATTGCTCAAATTAATGATATGGAAGGCTTAGAGGTGATTAATGCACCTATCGTCTCTAAAAATCCAATCAGACCAAATAAATTATTAAATTTAGCAATCAGTATACTATTAGGATTACTTATAGGAACTTTTATGGCTTTCTTTTTAGAATTTTTAGAGATATAATTTTAATTATAAAATCAATTATTGCTAGAAAATGAGATTAAATATAAACAGTATAGTACTTAATAAAAGGAGAGTAATCATGTCTTTTTTACCTAACATTCTTTATCAGAACTTGAAGAGATATTTTGGATATAATGATTTTAGACCTAGGCAGAAAGAGGTATTGAGATATTTATTTGCTGGTAATGATTTAGTAGCTATCTTACCAACAGGAAGTGGTAAATCTCTCTGTTATCAGCTGCCTGCAACTTGCTTATCAGGTCTAGTGGTAGTCGTTTCTCCTCTGATCTCTTTAATGAAGGATCAGGTAGATAGTTTGAGATCTAGAGGTATTGGAGCAACTTATATTAATAGCTCGCTAAATTGGTCTAAGCAGCAAAAGAGGTTAAAAGGGATTGTACAAGGGGCTTATAATATTATCTATATTGCCCCAGAACGCTTCGAATCTGATTTATTTTTAGAGAAGCTAAGCAAGGTTGAAGTTGCGTTATTTGCTGTTGATGAGGCCCATTGTATCTCGGAGTGGGGGCATGACTTTAGACCAAGTTATCTAAAGTTAGCAGAAGTAAGAAAGAAGTTAGGTAATCCTAGATTGATCGCTTTAACAGCTACTGCTACCCCTGAGGTTAGAGAGGATATCATTAAGGGGTTGGCTTTAAAGGACTTTAAGCTATTGATCAAGGGCTTTGAGCGGAGAAACCTCTATTTGGAAGTAAAGATGGTAGAGAATGAACTTAGAAAAAAGGAAGAGCTCTTGCAGATATTGACTTATAATTCACTTCCTGCAATTGTCTATGTGGGAACTAGAAGTAGAGTTGAAGAGATAATAGCTTTTTTAGAAGAGAAATTTTCAGTAATAGGGTATCATGGAGGAATGAATTCCTATGAAAGAAGGAAAGCTCAAGATTCTTTTATGGCGGGAAACTATGATATCGTTATAGCCACAAATGCTTTTGGGATGGGAGTTGATAAGTCGGATATCAGGTTAGTAGTCCATTATGAACTGCCTGGTACTTTAGAGGCTTACTATCAAGAGATTGGTAGGGCAGGTAGAGATGGCTTTGCTAGTAAGTGTATCCTTCTTTATCAACGGGAAGATAGTGATTTAAGGGAGTTTTTTATTGATAGTGACTATCCTCCAAAGGATATAGTAGAAGAGGTCTATTCTTTCTTGCTATCTAAAGACCAAGATGAAGTAGAGCTTGACTTGAATCAACTTTATCTTCAATTAAGAAGTTTACCTAGTAGATTAACCCTTGAAGCTTCCTTAAGATTATTAAGAAAAGAAGGTTATTTAAAGAGGATTTCTAGTAAGAGCCAGGAGGAAACTTATCAGATTTTGAAGCGGGTAGAGCCTAGAGAGCTAGAGATAGATTATCTCAAGCTAGAATCTCTTAAAGAGAATAAGTACCAAAAATTAGCTGAGTTAAAGGGATATATAGGTACAAAGGAGTGTCGCCACCAATATGTACTCAATTATTTTGGTGATGAAGAGCTCTTAAACTACTGTCCAGGCTGTGATAATTGTGATGAGCTTAATCAAACTAGAGTTATAACTAAGGAGTTAGGCGTTTTAGTGCAGAAAATCTTAAGTTGTGTGATTAAGCTTGGCGGTAGATTTGGAGTTACTACTGTAGCCAAGGTATTAATAGGCTCTAAATCTAAAAAACTATTAGGACGGGGCTTAGATAAGGTATCTACCTATGGAATCGTTGATAATTTTAGTTATGAAGAGATTATTAAGATAACTGAAGAGCTAGTTGAGGCTAAATACCTTAAGAAGAATAAAGGAAGATACCCTACAGTTCAAATTACTAAAGCAGGTTATAAGATTCTACACCAACCCTATAACTTAGATTGGAACTTAGTTAGAGAGGATCAAGAGATAAATAATCTAACTAATCAAGCTAGAATCAAGTTATTAAAAAGATTGAAGGATTTAAGAGCTACTCTTTCTAAAGAATTTAATCAAGCACCTTTTATTATTGCCCATGATAAGACTTTAGAGGAGTTAGTAAAGAGGATACCTAGCAATCGAGCAGAGATGTTAAAGGTTAAAGGTTTTGGGGAGGTTACTTATAGAAGGTATGGTGAGCCTTTCTTAAGAGTTATTAAAGAATTCTTAGAAGCTGAACCGAAGTTAGAGAGGATAGAGACTCCTATTTATTTAGATGGTACCTATGAGCAGACTTTTAATCTATATCAAGCTGGATTATCCTTAGAAGAGATTGCAGAAGAGAGAGGGTTAGCAGTTGGTACAATTATAGATCATCTATCAAAATTAATAGAGTCGGGAGCAGAGATTGATATTAAAAGATTTATCTCTGCTATTCAGCTAAAAGAGATAAGAGCAGCTATTGCTAAAGTTGGGTATAGTTCTTTAAAGGTGGTTAAAGAAGCAGTTGATGAAGAGATTGACTATAATAAGATTAGGCTAGTGGTTGCTAGCTATAAGAAGGAGTTTATGAGCAATTAGATTGTAATCCTTATAATTAAATTTAATTAAAGTAATAAGCCAGTTATTCTTTGGAGTAGCTGGCTTTTGTGTATGATTAATAAGATATTTTAACAAACTCTAAAGCTAATCTAACTGGTCTCTCTTAGCAATTACCATTATTTAAGCTCATATTTCTCTTTGACCTAGAGTATACATATACTAATCAAATAAGAGGTATGGGTGATTACTATGTTTTTTATAAAGGATAGGATTGTCCTGGGTATGTCGATGATTAGATTTATTTCAGGGATGATTGAGTTTACAGCAGCACTATTGATGTTTAAATTCAATTCAAGGGAGACTGCCTTTCAAATCAACTCTTTTTTAGCGTTGGTAGGTCCTACAGTAATGATTTTAGTTACTAGTTTAGGGCTAATAGGGCTAGCAGGTAAATTTTCCTTATTACAGATGGGAGTTATTATTGTGGGAGTTACATTGATATTTATAGGAATGAAATTGTAGATTATAGTTAAATAATTAACCAATAAAATAATGTGTAAAGGTGTGATAGAATGGATAAAAATTTTAATAATGGGTGGAATTTAGATATAGAGTTTCCCTTGGTTGGCAGAGAAGAAAAGCCAAGAAGAAATGGCTTGACCATGGTATTAGACAAAGGGTTAGGTCTATATGAGAGCGAGGATTTATTAGAGATTGCATCAGAATATATAGATTTTTTAAAATTGAGTTTTGGTACTTCGGCATTATATCCTAAGGATTTATTGAAGAAAAAGATAGAATTAGTTAAAGATTATGGAGTTGAGATATATCCTGGAGGTACCTTTTTAGAGGTAGCAATTATCCAGAATAAATGGGAAGAGTACTTATATAAAGCTAAAGAGTTAGGTTTTAATGCAATTGAGGTATCTGATGGGACTATTGATTTGCCTTTTGATTTAAGGAGTAGCATTATTAAAAAAGCTAGAAAGCTTGAATTTACGGTCTTTGCTGAAATTGGAAAGAAGGATAAAGATGAAGAGTTTGAGGTCAGTCAGATGATTAAGCAATTAAAGAGGGATATAGCTGATGGAGCTGATAAGGTGATCGTTGAAGCTAGAGAATCTGGTAAAGGGGTATCTATCTATAATGAAAGTGGAGAGGCTGATGAGTTTAAATTGCAGAGGTTATTATTAGATAGTCCCCATCCTACTGATATTATTTGGGAAGCACCTTTAAAGAAGCAGCAGGTATACTTTATTAATGTCTTAGGGAATAATGTTAATCTGGGAAATATTGATACTCGTGATATCTTGGCTTTAGAGTCTCTGCGTACAGGTTTACGGGGAGATACCTTTAAGAAGACTTTAAATTTAGATAGCCCTGATAAAACGGTTATAGAGATTGATGTCTGATAACTTTACTAGATTGACTTCTTGTGATAGTATAAAAGTTAATATAATATACAGAGAGATTGCGTAATTTGTTCTTTGGTGGTTTGGTAGTTAGTGGTTAGATCGTTAGGCGTAACCCCACCCACCAGACTACCTACCCAGCTCCTATGAGTTGGAAAAGATAACTCTACGTGTAAACCATACCGGAACTGTCGCATATACTACTTAGTATAGGAAAAATGGAGGGTTAATCGATGAAAATAGATGTGATATTCTCTGCAGATAGGATTAAAGAAGCTGATGTGAGGGGAAAAACAGCAGTAGTCATTGATACCTTACGGGCAACAAGTACTATTATAACTTCTTTGGCTAATGGTGCTAAGGAGGTTATTCCAGTAGTTAGTATTGAAGAAGCTAAGAGATTGAAAAGAAGTTTAGGAGAAGAAACTCTGGTTGCTGGTGAGCGGGGAGGGGTTAAGATTGAAGAGTTTGATTTAGGTAACTCTCCAAGGGCGTATAGCCAAGAGGTAGTGCTGAATAAAACTGTTATCTTAACCACTACTAATGGGACCAAATGCTTTGCTAGATTAGAAGGTGCTCAAGAGGTATTGGTTCTTTCGTTGCTAAATTTAGAAGCTGTTAATGATTATCTACAGGAGAAAGAAGATATTGTATTCTGCTGTGCAGGAACTCATGGAGAGTTTGCTTTAGATGATTTTGCTACTGCTGGTAAGATCATTGTTAGGTTGTTTGCGAATAAAGAGGTTAAGTTAAGTGATAGAGCCTTGGTAGCTTATCAGTTATATTTGCAGAATAAAGAAAATCTCTTGAGTTTGATTAAAGGCTCTAAAAGTGGACAGAATTTAATTTCTTTGGGTAAAGAGGATGATATTGATTATATAGTAGAAGATCAGGAGTTTGAAGTAGTACCTACTTATTGTGAAGGAAAGATAAGAGCTTAATAGATTACTAAAAAGATGGCTTGAGCCATCTTTTTACAATTTATGAGTAATATATTTTGTAGATATTATTATACTTAATCTTAAACTGCTTTGCTCTAATTTTTAAAATCATATAAGATTGGATGCTATTCTATTTCTCCTTTAACCTACATAAAATTTTATTAAGTAGGAGTTAAGGGAGTTGATTGGGTGAACACAAGTTATATCTTTCTTCTGATAATCTTTAGTATAGGTCTGCTATCTAAATCTGATCTATTGGTATTAGCAAGTATAGTGTTGTTTATTTTGAAGCTGATTAGATTTGATAATTTCTTAGTTATCTTAGATAATTTCGGGATAAAGATAGGTTTATTGTTCTTATTACTGTCAGTAATGGTCCCTTTAGTAGATGGTAGTATATCTTTAGTGGAGATAATAAAGAGTTATAAATCTATTATAGCAGTATTTGCTTTAGTCAGTGGCTTATTAGCAACCAAAGTTGTTGGAATGGGGATTATTCTCTTAGAACGGGAGCCTGAGTTGATAGTAGGGATGTTATTAGGTTCGATAATTGGGATAGTCTTTTTTAATGGTGTTCCAACAGGACCATTATTAGCAGCAGGCTTAACTGCTATCTTTTATCAGTTATATTCTTTATTATTTAATTAAAGGAGAGGTGAGGATAAATGGGTTGGATATTTCTTATTTTATTGCTTATCTTCTTATGGCTAATAAAGAAACATCCTAGTAGTTCAAATTTTAAGATTTTTGATAACTATAGTTATTATATAAGTAAGTATTTAGATGTGAATAAGAGAGATAATGGCAAGAAAAAAGACCAAGATAATTAACTATTATCTTGGTCTTTTGCTAATAATATCTCTTCTTTAAGAAAGATATAAGTTAGAATTGATACTACTAGGGCTATTGCTGAGGCTGTTAGAAACATCACTGTTTTGCTGATTTCATAGAGCAAGCTAAAAACTGGAGGACCAGCAGCTACACCTAAAAAACGGACACTACCATAAATTGAGGTGACGCCTCCTCTTTGTCCACTTCCAGCAGCACTAGTAACTAGGGTATTTAAAGCAGGTAATACTATTCCGTTTCCTACTCCTAATAAAGCCAGTAAGACCAAGTAAAGGGTTAAACCATCTAAAAAGGGTAAGATGGCCAATGAGATACAATCTATTAATAGTCCCAGTGACATTACCTTCTTAAATCCTTTCCCTTTCTTTTTAAGATAAGCTCCTGAGAGATAAGAGCTAGTAGACATTAGTAGGATAGGAAGGGAGATTAGAAGTCCTTTCTTTAATCCTTTGATATGGTATTTTGTTTCAAGTACATCAGAGATATGGGATAATACTCCAAAAAGTAGAAAAAGTACTGTTACCCCAGCTAATAAGCTAAAGAATAAAGAAGCCCCTTTTTCACTAAAAATCTTTTTAATATCATTTACATAATCCTTTAATTTCTGTTCTTTAGTATTAGTTTCTGGTTCTTTAATGATAAAGAAGAAGGCAATGGTAATAGGAACAGCTAATAAAGCATAGGAGAAGAAGATAGCATACCAGGAGATTAAGGCTACTGCTGCTCCTAATAAAGGGCTCATAACCTTTCCTAGCCCATTTGCTGCTTCAACGGTTCCTAAAGCCGAACTACGTTCATTTGATTGGAATACATCTCCAACTAATGCTATTACGATAGGATAAGTACCAGCAGCTCCTATTCCTTGTATGATTCTTCCTACCAGAACTAGATAATATCCCTTTTCCTTTAACATGATAGCAGCTACCCCTGAAATTACACCACCAATTCCATAGGTAATTAGAGAGGGAATAATAATTTTTTTACGCCCATATCTATCTGAAAGATATCCTAATAAAGGGATAGCCAGACCAGCTGAGGCTGAAAAGAGAGTAATCATAAGTCCAACTTGAAATTGATTGATATTTAATGCAGACTTTATCTTAGGAAATTCAGGGATAAGCATAGAGTTTCCTAAGACCATTAAGAAGGGGACTGTAGCAAAGACAGCAATCATTATTTTAGAATCTTTCTTCATTTAACTTTATTCCTCCCAATTGTTATTTTTATTTAATGAGAAGATAATTGATTGATACTCTTCTTAGTCTGAGCAGTTAGAGAAGTTTTTATGTTAAGATAAAGCAGATAAAATAATTGGAAATATACTTAGACTTATCCTTAATCTAAAACTGTCATAATATCTCTATTAACCTCTATGCCAAACTCATATATCAATAGCCAGAATAAAATAAATCTATAATATGGGAATATATTAAAAATAAAGAGGATTATTAGACAATAAGTAGAAATATAAGAAATGATTTAGTGGAACTTTAATTTTTAATTTATTTTAAATTGTCTTTTATTCACATAGTAAATTTAATATAATATATACTAGCATTACAGTGATTAATAAGAGTAAAAACTATAGAGATTATCTTAAAGTTGAAGATTTATAATTAAATCTATTCAAGCTATCAAGCAAATTGTTTATAAAATAGCGAAGATAGTTTCATGGAAGGGAGGCAGATGATGGGATTTTTTGATTTTTTAAAATCTAAGCCAAAGAATAATAATAAGG
>Ga0163224_100230_pt1 | contig 9509 bp, 6 predicted proteins | sample MSEWel2016_03_03_FD_113141 | JGI IMG/M metagenome (GOLD analysis project Ga0163224, IMG submission 113141) | Subsurface microbial communities from deep shales in West Virginia, USA - MSEEL Well Study Marcellus 5H_2016_03_03 ... | reverse complement strand
GATAAAATTTTAGATGTTAAGACTCTATTTAAAGTTCCAGAGTTGGTTAAAGATTTTAGCCAGAATGTTAAGACCAACTTGGGTTTGAGTAAGATGTTAAAGTTAGCATCTTTTATCCCTAATTTCAGTTTAGAAGAGATTGAGATGGCAATGTTGCCAGGAGAGCCTAAATATATTGATGGAGTTAGCTATTGGCTACCCCATAAAGAGGAGACTAGAGTATTAGTCAATACTTTAATCAGAGATAAATCTTATTTGAATCATAAAGAGTTACAATTGGTTATTCTAAATGGTAATGGTCAGCAAGGTGTAGCCAATGATTTTGCTGATTTACTAGAGCAGCAGGGTTATTCTATTAAGAGAATAGGAAATGCTGATCGTTTTGATTATTCTCAGACTACAATTGTTGCTCCTCAAAATCAATTAGCTAATCTAGAGGATTTATCTAATTATCTCAAGAGTCAATTAGTTGTAGGAGAAGAAGCAGAGATTAAGATAATTATCGGTCAGGATATAGACCATATTAGAGCAAAACAAGGAATTGTTAGTTAAATATAGAATAAATACTTTAATAAAAGGATATTATATAGATTTATTAGGAGGTCATATAGTGAAGGAAATCAACACAGAAGAGTTAGCAAAAAAGGTTGCTGAAGCTGCAGATGATAAGAAGGCAGAAGATATTAAGGTTTTAGATATGAGAGGAGTCTCTATCTTAGCAGATTACTTTATTATCTGTAGTGGAGCAGCCGATACCCAAGTTAGAGCTATTATCAATTCCGTTGAAGATGCCCTTGAAGAGGAAGGCATCTATGTTAAAAATAAAGAAGGTATCGATGAAGGAAGATGGGCTGTTTTAGATTATGCTGATGTGATTGTTCATGTCTTCCATAAAAATGAAAGAGAACATTATCAATTAGAGAAGTTATGGGGAGATGCTACTGAGGTTAATTGGCAGAATTAAGTTTAAATCTAAGTCTAAGTTTAATGTCTACTTAGACTTAAGCTTAGACTCATACTTGATTTTAGACTTAGTTCTAACAATATTTTCCCTTGACAAAAATTATTGATTAATCTATAATAATTGTAGTTAAATATTGCTTTATGGCATAGAAGAGGAGTAGTAGGTGTAAACTGAACTCGCCTCGGAGCTATATAGGTGAAGTAGTAGTAGTCTATACGGTTGACAACCGTTATCTTGTTCTATAAAGTGGGTATGTATATGGTTTTGGGGATATAGCTCAGTTGGGAGAGCGCTACACTGGCAGTGTAGAGGTCACCGGTTCGAGCCCGGTTATCTCCACCAATCTTTAATATACCAAATAGGGTGGTACCGCGAGAAACTCTCGTCCCTACTAAAGAGCTTATCTTTATTAGGGGTGAGGGTTTTTTGTGTATTAATATAAAATCACATTGTATAGCTGATATTATCAAGTACATAATATAAATTTTTTAACTATCAGGTATTAATCATTATTAACTAAAAACAGGAGGTTAAGTTGATGAAAGGAAGATATGATTACAAAAATGTTGAGCCAAAATGGCAACAAAGTTGGGAAGATACTCAACTATATAAGAGTGAAGTTATTAATGCGCCTAAATATTATGTTTTAGAGATGTTTCCTTATCCATCTGGGAATTTACATATGGGGCATGTCAGAAATTACTCTTTAGGTGATGTCTTTGCCCGCTATAAAAGAATGGAAGGGTATAATGTCTTACATCCAATGGGCTGGGATTCCTTTGGGTTGCCTGCTGAGAATGCAGCAATCAAGCATGGTATTCATCCTAATAGTTGGACTTGGGATAATATCGCTAATATGAGAAAGCAGTTTAAGATGCTAGGCTTAAGCTATGATTGGGATAGAGAGGTAGCTACTTGCCATCCTGATTATTATAAATGGACTCAATGGTTATTCTTAGAATTATATAAGAAAGGTCTGGCTTATAAGCAGAAGGCTAATGTTAACTGGTGCCCAAGCTGTCAAACAGTCCTTGCTAATGAGCAGGTAGTTAATGGAGAGTGTGAGCGTTGTGATAGCGAGGTAATCGATAAGGATTTAGAGCAATGGTTCTTCAAGATTACTGATTATGCAGAGGAGCTATTAAATGATCATAAATTATTAAAAAATTGGCCAGACCGAGTTAAGACGATGCAGAATAACTGGATTGGTCGCAGTGAAGGGGCTCAAATTAAATTCAAGATAAAGGATAGTGATGAACAGATAGAAGTCTTTACTACTCGCCCTGATACTATCTTTGGTGCTACATATATGGTATTGGCTCCTGAGCACCCATTGGTTAAGAAGCTAGTAGTTGGTACTGATAAAGAAGAGGAAGTTATGAGTTTTATTGCTAAAATGAAGGAGCAAGATGAAGAAGAGAGAACTGGTTCTGATGCAGAAAAGTTAGGTGTAGATACAGGAATTAAAGCTATCAATCCGCTAACTGATGAAGAGATTCCAGTTATGATTGCCAATTATGTACTAATGGGATATGGAACTGGTGCTATTATGGCAGTACCTGCCCATGACCAACGTGACTTTGAATTTGCTAAGAAGTATGATTTAGAAATTAAGGTTGTAGTGCAAGGGGAAGAAGAGTTAAAGGGAGCAGACTTGACTGAAGCCTATACAGAGAAAGGAAAGGTTGTTAACTCTGATTTCTTAAATGGATTGAGCTTTAAAGAGGCTTTTACTAAGATTGTTGCTCACTTAGAAGCAGAGGGTATTGGTAAAAAAGAGGTTAATTATCGTTTAAGAGATTGGTTAATCTCTCGCCAAAGATATTGGGGTACTCCAATTCCAATGATTTATTGTGATGATTGTGGGGTTGTACCAGTACCAGAGAAGGATTTACCAGTTGAATTACCTACTAATGTAAAGTTTACAGGGCAAGGTCAATCACCACTAGCCAATGTAGAGGAATTTGTTAATACTACTTGTCCTAAGTGTGGTAAAGCTGCTAAACGTGAAGTAGATACAATGGATACCTTTGTTGACTCTTCTTGGTACTATATGAGATATACTTGTCCAGAGTTAGCTGATAAGATTGTTGATAAGGATAGAGCTAATTACTGGATGAATGTTGACCAGTATATTGGTGGAATTGAACATGCAATCTTACATTTACTTTATGCAAGATTCTTTATGAAATTTATGAGTGACCAAGGATTGGTTGATTATAAAGAGCCTTTTGACAACCTATTGACTCAAGGGATGGTCTTATTAGATGGTGCTAAGATGTCAAAGTCTAAGGGGAATATCGTTGATCCTATGGAGATCTTGGAGAATCATGGTGCTGATGTAGCTAGGTTATTTATTCTATTTGCTGCTCCACCAGAGAGAGATTTAGATTGGAGTGACGAGGGAGTAGAAGGTGCTGAACGATTCTTAAATCGTGTCTGGAGATTGGTATCTGAGCATATTAATGACTTAAAAGTAGCTACTGGTGACTATTCATTAAATAATAAGCTGGAAAAAGAGCTACACCGTCAGTTACATGTAGCGATTAGGAGTGTAACTGTAGATGTTGCAGAGCGTCAACAGTTTAATACTGCTATCAGTTCAATTATGGAATTGGTTAATGCTGCTTATAAGTATTTAAATGAAATTGATAGTGAAGAGGTAAATTATTCATTATATAGAGAGGTTGTAGAGACTGTTATCCTATTATTAGCTCCTTTTGCACCACATATGACTGAGGAGTTATGGTCAGAGCTAGGATATCAGGAGAGTGTTCATCTACAAAGTTGGCCAGAGTATGATGAAGAGGCTACTAAGAAGGATGAAATTACAATAGTTGTCCAGGTTAATGGTAAGGTAAGGGATAAGGTAGAAGTTGCAGCTGATATTGACCCTGAAGAGTTAAAGAGAATTGTTAAGGAACAAGATAAGGTACAAGAGTATCTTGAAGGCAAGACTATTATCAAGGAGATTGTTGTTCCTAAGAGATTGGTCAATATTGTTGTCAAGTAGAATGATTATTAAAGCTTGCACCTGCTAGGTGTAAGCTTTTTAGTATTTTTATGAAAGTGTATAAGGAGAGAATAAGATGAGGAATCAATCACAAGGAAGTTATGAATATGCTAATATGGTTTTAATTGATGAGTTATTGGAGTTTTTTAGTTCAAAGGGCTATGCTGAGAAGATACGACCAGTGCTTAATAATTTTATTAAAAGGCTTGGTTATGTCTTTTTAGAAGAGCTATCTAGAGCAGAGCATGATTTCTTTCTGACTACGGCTTTATTTGATTATCCTATAAGAGATAATAAGACGGTTATCCAACTTTTCAAGCAGGAGAAGTCTACTCTATCTATAGAGGAGGAAGAGATTTTAGAGGAGTTATTGAATTTATCCTTGGGTATTTATCAAGTAGTAGATATTGATGATAATTATGCTTATTTACTTTATGATTTTTATACTAAAAAAAGATTAGTATTATCTTTAGAAACCTTAGATAAAGACTATGATGATATTATTCAGGTGGGCAATATTATGATTGCTAGATTGGCTAAGATAGGAGAGGAATGTCAGCCAGTAGGTCCTTTTAATATCTTGCCTGGTGATGCTAGAGAATTAATTATAGAAGAGGTTAATAATAGAATTAGTAACTATCGAGAGTCTTTAGAAGGAAAATTTAGCGAAGAGGAGTTACTAAAGAAGTTCTTCAAAAGTAATGGTTTGGAGATCTTTTATCTGCTAAATGATATAGAGAACTCAATAGAGGAGGACTTATTGAACTTCCCAGAGGAGGAATACTATCCTAATAAATTATATGAAGCAACCTATAAGGTACAGTCTAAGAATTTGGTGATAAATAAGTTATCATCCCACCCCAATATAGAATATGACTCTTCAGAAGGTGGACTTGACTTTTTAGTTTGGATTTCAGAAGAGCCAATTGATGGTGAAGGTTATGATTATAGGATTTATGGTAGATTCATAATTGATGATAAGAAGATGTTATTCCATTCAGATATTTTAGAAAAATTTGAAGAAGGTAAAGAGATAATTAAGAATATGTTGAGCTTTTCGGTTATTTATGATAAAGAACGAATTTTGAATATAGATAAAGATAATGATATTCCTTTTGAGATGTTAGAGAATATTTTGGAGAGTTTACCAATAGACTTTGATGATAGCTTAGAAGGTGATAATATTTTTGAGCTTTTAAGTAGTTTTAAAGGAAGGCAACAGCTTAACTTATTTTTAGAGCTGTTACAGATTCATGTTGAGGGGCTTGGCGAGGATTCTCAGGAGCTAGAAGCGATTTTGAGACTACAAAATTTAATAGACCTATATAAGCAAGAGGAGGATTTTGAGGCTCAAGATGGTGTAGAGAGATTATTAGTAGAGACTATGGATGATTTTTATGATATAAATGAAGTTAATGAAGCTCTGTTGTTATGGAGAGATTATAAGAAGTCTGTAGAGATGATAAGGGGTAGAGATAAGAGTTGGGCAGGTGCTGTTGAGTATATTATCAGTGACCTTAGAGGATATGATTTTACTCAAGAGGAGGTTGCTCAAAAGTATGATGTTAGTAGTGTTACTATCTCTAAAAAATATCGAGAGATAGCTGATACTTTACGGTTGTTTGAGTTATAGGATTTAATTATAAATATGATGTTTTATATTTATATTGTGACACTTTTTTATTAGACAATTAGGGATTGGGTGGTTAGGTAGTTGGATTTTCCTAACCCCTACCCGCCTACCTCCTAAAGGTCTATTTTTTATTTTAATTCTCACTTTAAATTCATACATTTATATTTTTAAGGGCAGCCATCAAAGGGTTGCTCTTTTTTTATAGTATAACTGGTATAAAAATATATTAAAAGTTAACAATAAGCAATCAGGAGGTGAAGAGATGCTCAGGATTCGTAAGAGAGAAGATTATATCTTATTGCTGCTGATTGTTGCGATTATTCTGGCTACTCTGTTATTATTCTTCAAAAATAATGATTTTAACACTGAAGATGCTATTCAAATTGAAAGAAGTTCTGCCAAAGAAGAAGTGCTTAGTCAGGTAGAAAGGATAGAGGGTAAAGTTAACTATCAGAAAGAGGAATCTAAAAGAGCTGATATTTTGATAGTACAGCTAGGTGGAGCTGTACAAAATCCAGGTGTCTATAAATGCCAAGTAGGAGAGAGAATCTATCAATTATTAAAAAAGGCAGGAGGAGTTAGTGCAGAGGCTAACTTAGATAGTGTCAATTTAGTTGATGAGGTCAAGGATGGTCAGAAGGTTATCATACCAGCTAATAAAGCCATTGAAGAAACTTCTCACTTGCTATCTCCTCAGGCTACTAATAAGGTAAATATCAATACTGCTAGTAAAGAGAGATTAGAACAACTAAAAGGGGTAGGACCTTCGACAGCTGAAAAGATTATTGAATATAGAAAACAGCAGGGGGGCTTTAGTAGTGTAGAAGAATTAACTAATGTTCCTGGAATAGGGCCTAAGACTTTGGAAAAGCTCAAAAGTCAGATTGCTTATTAAAGTCCGTCGTCCTTTAGTAGAGATCTTTATTTTATTGGTACTGGGGTTGATTGTAGCAAGTTATCTCCCAATAGATTTTACTTATCTAAATCTATTAGAGGGAGTAGTTATTATTTTAGTATTAATAGCGAGTTATCTTTGGAAACAAAAATCATCAAAGGTTAGGGCTATAGTTTATTTTATAATCTTCTTATTGGGATTTGTTTATCTACAGTCTGTAGAATTAAACTGGGAGAATGATAAATTAGGAGCAGTAATAGGCGATAAGGTTAAATTAGTAGCTAAGGTTCTAAAAGCAAGTGATAAAGGCTATAGCAAGGAGTATCTCCTTACTGATATTAGGATTACTGATAGGGGTATTTATAGCGATAAAGAGATACTATTGTCGGCTTATAAGATAGACCCTAAGTTAGGATATGGGGATATCATCGAGCTAGATACTAGACTAGAGCTGGCTGATGCTCAACATAACCCAGGGGGATTCTCTTATCGCAATTATTTAAAGCAACAAGGTATTTATGGAGTTGCAAAGGTTAATAGTTATGAAGAGCTTAGAGTGGTAGCTAATAGGGCTAACTTTATCATGAGGAGTCTATTCAAGTTAAGAGAGGAGATTAAATCTTTAATTCAGAGGTATTTTTATCAACCATATAATTATATCTTAGAAGCATTACTCTTAGGTGATAAGTCACTATTACCTGATAGAATAGAGGATAATTTCAGAAGACTTGGTTTAAGTCACTTATTAGTTATCTCGGGATTTCATATTGGTCTGCTAAGTTATCTACTCTATCTAATTGGAAAAAGGCTAAATTTTTCTAAAAGGTTGAATCTAATATTTAACCTTATTTTTTTAAGCTCTTACTTAATGATTACAGGTTGTCAATTACCTAGCTTGCGGGCTGTACTACTTATCTTTTTAGTCTTATTAGGAAATTATCTGGAGAGAAGAATAGATATGTATAATCTATTAGCTGGTGTGGGAATTATTATTCTCTTGATCAACCCCTTTAGCCTCTTCACAGTCAGTTTTCAGCTTTCCTTTGGGGCAGTGGTGGCCATTAGCTTTTTGACTCCTGTTATCTCTAGTTATCTGCCAATCAAGAATGATAAATTGAATAATTTGATTTCAGGCTCTTTAGCAGCACAACTAGGACTATTGCCGTTATTGAGCTATTATTTTTATGAAATTTCTTTATTGAGTGTATTGAGCAATCTACTGATTATGCCTTTAATTAGCTTAGTTTTATGGATAGGTGTCTTTTTTATTTTAGCTGCTCTAATGAGGGTAGTTATTATTGCCAAATTATTGGCTATTATAATTAAAGTGATATTATGTCTGGTTTTAAAGATAGTTAACTTGATAGCAGATACCTTTATTACTACTTTATTAGTAGGAAAGCCAACTATACTTACTATAGTTCTTTACTACCTTATTATTTATTATTTAGTTAAAGTTTTTAAGCCTAGACTAATCCCTTACAGTAAGAATTATAAATTACATAGTAAAGTTATTATTTTGACTACGATTTTGTTATTGATTATACAATTAGGCTTTGCTGATTTTAATGGTCTAAATATAATCTTCTTATCTGTTGGAAGTGCTGATGGAATCTATCTAGAGACTCCATACCATCAGAAAATCTTAATAGATGGTGGAGAAGATGGGAAAGAGATTAGAGAATATTTGAGGTCTAGAGGTATTAGGAGGCTAGATATGGCCTTTATCTCCCATTTTCATGCTGATCATGTAGGTGGAATCATCGAATTGATGAAAGAGTTTAAGATTGAGAGAATATTCTATCCACCAACTCTAGAAGAAGATGAATTATCAAGAGAGTTCTTCAAGTTAGCAGAAGATAAGGAAATAAAGGTCACTAAATTATGTAGAGGAGATAATATCAGAGTTTCCCAAGTTGACTTTAAAGTTTTGGCTCCTAGTTTGCCACTAATTAGTGAGAGTTCAGCCAATAATAACTCTTTAGTGCTAAGCTTAATATATAAAGATTTTAAAGTGCTATTCACTGGTGATTTGGAAATAGAAGGGGAAGAGAGATTACTAGCTAGTAGTGCTAATCTTAGTAGTACAATTTTAAAGGTGGGACACCATGGGAGTAATACTTCAAGTTCTATAGGCTTTATTGATAAAATAAATCCAGCTTTAGCGGTTATTTCAGTTGGCAAGAATAATTATGGACATCCGAGCAGAGATGTAGTTAATAGGTTTAAGGCAAGAGGAATAAAGGTGTTAAGAACAGATTATTCTGGAGCAGTTACCATTTGGACAGATGGGCAGAGCTATAGATATGAGGAATTTTTGTTGAATCAATAGGAGGTAGATTGTTATGTAGATCAAATTGAAGTTTTTAGTGAAGAATGACGAGTAATAACCTTATCTCTTTACTCGTCATTCTTCACTAATTACTGCCTTTAAGGTCTAATAAACATTTGTGTCCAATAAGTTGTTCCATTTGCATTTTTAGCTAGACCTACACCGATTTCAGTGAACTTCTCACTTAAAATGTTTTTGCGGTGTCCAGGAGAGTTCATCCAGCTATTCATTACCGCTTGAGCTGTTTTTTGTCCTTTAGCAATATTTTCACCAGCAGCAGTAAACTCTACACCAAATTGATTTAACATCTCAAATGGAGAACCATAAGTTGGAGATTGATGGCTGAAGTAGTTTTTATCACGCATGTCCTCTGATTTACGCCTTGCAATACTAGAGACTTGGGAATTATGTTTATAGGGCTGTAATCCCTGTTTTTGTCTCTCTACATTTACTAACCTAACTACTTCTTGTTCAAGAGCACTGATGCTTGCATCTGCTGCTGGAGCTTGATCTTGTTGAGGAGTCTCTTGTTGTGGTGTTTCTTCAGGTATATCCATATCTTCCTGAGGTGTTTGTGGTTGTTCCATATTGTTATTGTCCATTTCAGGTTCTTGAGCTTCTGGTCTTCTATATCTAGTCAGTCTTTCTCTTAAATCTTGTAATCTAGCTCTG
>Ga0163224_100228_pt1 | contig 9517 bp, 9 predicted proteins | sample MSEWel2016_03_03_FD_113141 | JGI IMG/M metagenome (GOLD analysis project Ga0163224, IMG submission 113141) | Subsurface microbial communities from deep shales in West Virginia, USA - MSEEL Well Study Marcellus 5H_2016_03_03 ... | reverse complement strand
CCGAAGGGAACAACTACATCTATCCTCTGATTAATATTCACTTTTCTATTAAGATCAAATCTCTTTACTACTTGGGAGTTTCGTTTCAAACTCCAACACCTCCTACTCAAGTCCCAATTAAATCCCTAAAAGTTTATTAAATAATCCCCTAATTCCTTTAGTTTGTTGAGGAACTTCTGTATCTATTAGCCTAGCAGCAATCAGATTAATACTTTTAGAAGCCTTAGCTCTTGGAAATTCCAAGAGAAATGGGCTACGACTCATTACAGATTTTACTACAGCATTATCTTTAGGTATAACCCCTAACAGTTCAATATCTAGTTCAAGAAAGTCAGAAGCAGTCTTAATTAAGCGCTTAGCTATTCTCTCTCCTTCTTTTTCATTCTCAGCTTGGTTAATGACAAGTTTAATATTGGCTTCTTTATCATGTTTACTAATCACCTTAACAACTCCATAAGCATCAGTTATAGAAGTAGGCTCAGGAGTAGAGATAACAATAGCTTCATCGGCACCTAAAATAAAATTAACTACATTATGGGCTAGCCCCGCACCTGTATCAATCAAAATAATATCAAATTCTTCTCCAACTCTAACAAAATCACTGATTAAATTATTAATTTGATATTGGGATAAGTTAGCTAGCTCTTGTATCCCTGAACCTCCAGGAATTAATGATAGCCCATTAGGACCTTCAACAATAACTTCTTCTAAGTTCTTACGACCTTGAATTACATGCTCTAAATTATAGGTAGGGGTTACACCCAAAATAACATCCAGATTAGCCATACCTAAATCAGCATCAAAAACTATTACCTTTTTTTCCAATGCATTCAAGGCTAAAGCTAAATTAGCAGTGAAGTTGGATTTGCCTACCCCACCTTTGCCACTAGTAACAGTATAAATATAAGCACCTTTACCTCTTGTATTTCTTTCTTTTTTTCCTTTATCCTTTTCTACCTTCATTTTTTCTACTAGATTTCTTAGCTTGGATGCTTGGTCATTCATAGCTTTAGCCCCTTTAATATACCTTCTATTAATTGTTCAGATTCTGGCAATTTAATATCCTCTGGCACATCTTGACCAACAGTTATATAGGATAAAGGTTTTTTAGCCTTGGCAGTAGCCTCTAGTATAGTACCCCAAGAGTTAGTTTCATCAAGTTTAGTAATAATCAATTTATCCAAATCAATTTCATTATAGACTTCTATAATCTTCATCAGATCATCTACTTTAGTAGTAGCACTTAATACTAAATATATCTCATCAATAGGGACATTATTAATAAATCCTTTCAATTCAGAGATATGAAGCTGATTATTCTGACTTCTACCAGCGGTATCCACCAAAACCAAATCATATCCTTCATAACCCTCAATCGCATTTAGTAACTCTTGAGGAGTAAAGACAACCTCTAAAGGCAAATTAATAATCTCACTATAAGTCTTTAGCTGCTCTACTGCTGCAATCCTATAGGTATCAGCAGTAATTAACCCAACCTTCTTATTCTCAAATAATGAAAATCTTGCTGCTAGCTTTGCTAAGGTCGTGGTCTTACCAACTCCTGTTGGACCTACTAGAGATATAATCTTGGTCTTACCTGCTTCCAATTCAATTGGTTGAATATCGATAAGTTCTTCTTTGAGTTTCTCTCTTAAAATATCCTTAACCTCTTCATTATCTAACTCTGTTAAACTTACCTTATCAGCAATCTCCTCAGCCAGCTCTCTTGACATCTTTCTACTTAGCCCCAAAGTCCATAAAGCTTCAATTAATTTTTCTAATGATGGATTTACCACTAAATGAAGAGGTTGTTGATTCTTACTTTTAATCTCCCCCATCATATCATTCATCATATTCTTCATCTGAGATAACTCTAACTTTAGAATATTATTTTCAGTAATTTGCTTACCCTCATTTAACTTACTTTCTTTTCTCTTTTTAGTATCCTGATCAACTGTAGCTATCACTTCTACCATCTTTTTGGCAAATAGTCCAAAAAAGCCACCTTGTTTAAATTTACGAGTATGCAAAATAATTGCATCAGCTCCTAAATCTGATTTGACTTTTAAGATAGCTTCTTGCATCGTCTCTGCACGATATTTTTTTATCTTCATCTATACTCTCACCATCCCTACTGTTTGAACATTGAGGTATGACTCTAGCTCATTAAAAGATAATACTGTCAAATTTGGTGCTACCTGCTCAGTCAATTGCTTAAAATGATATCTAACTATCGGTGAAGTTAGAACAATCGGCTCAATGCCCTGAGTAGTCACTTGTTCAATCTTTTCAGATAAACTATTAAATATCTGCTGTGCCTTGTTTGGATTTAAAGCAATATATGAACCTTGATCACTATGCTGGATAGAATTGGATATTTCTTCTTCTAACTCTGGCGCCAAGGTGATAACATACATTTCATTATTATCTCCCTTATATTTTTTAGAAATATGCCTAGATAAGGCTTCTTGTCTGACATATTCAGTTAGAATCCCTATATCATGTGTATTCTTAGCTTGATCAGCTAATACCTCTAAGATAGAGACTAAATCCCTAATTGAAACACCTTCTTTTAATAAGTTCTGTAATACCTTCTGAACTTGACCAATTGTTAATAGATCTGGAATCAACTCATCAATAACTGCAGAGTAGTCTTCCTTAATATTATCAATCAATTCCTTAACCTCTTGTCTACCTAATAATTCATAAGCATGAGATTTAATTAATTCTGTCAAATGAGTTGCCATTACAGAAGGAGGATCTACTACTGTATACCCTGACATCTCGGCTCTTTCTCTATCATCTTCATCAATCCAAATAGCTGGCAATCCAAAAGCTGGCTCAGTTGTCTCTCTACCATTAATCTCTTCAGTAACCATCCCAGAGTCCATAGCTAGATAACCATCGACTTTGATGTCATGTTGAGCGATCTCAATTCCTCTCAAATTAACTCGATAATAGTTTGGCTCTAATTGCATATTATCTCTAATGCGAATCGGAGGAATAATAATACCTAATTCTAAAGCACATTGACGTCGAATCATAGAAACTCTATCTAATAAGTCTCCTCCTTGTTCAGGAACAACTAAAGGAATTAGGTTATAACCAACCTCTAACTCCATTGGGTCAACCTGTAATAGTTGAGACAAGTTCTCTGGTTCTCGATATTCTTCTATCTCTTCTTCTTCTTGATCAGAGACCATCTCTTCTTCCTTCTCTTTACCAGCCTGATACATCATATAACCTGTTACCCCAAGAATTACAGATAATAACAAAAAAGGGAAGGTTGGTAATGGTGTTGCTACTCCTAATAGAAGGATTACAGCAGAAACCATCATCAATGTCTTTGGCTGATTAAATAATTGTTTCGTAAAGTCTTGACCTAAGTTACCCTCAGATGCTGCTCTAGTAACAACAATACCTGTTGCAGTAGAGATTAATAAGGCAGGAATCTGACTTACCAGACCATCACCTACTGTTAATAGAGTATAAGTCTGTAATGCATCTAATATAGGTAATTTTAATTGAATAACTCCAATAACCAAACCACCCAACACGTTGATTAGAGTGATAATAATCCCAGCAATAGCATCACCCTTTACGAATTTACTGGCACCATCCATAGCACCATAAAAATCAGCCTCCTGCCTGATCTCTTCTCTCTTCTTTCTAGCTTCAGCTTCAGTAATCAACCCTGAACTCAAGTCAGCATCGATACTCATCTGTTTACCAGGCATAGCATCCAAGGTAAAGCGAGCTGCTACCTCAGACACACGCTCAGAACCTTTAGTAATTACAATAAACTGGATAACAACTAGAATGACGAAGATAACAAAACCTACTACATAGTTACCACCAACAACGAAATCCCCAAAAGCTTCAATTACCTTTCCAGCATTGGCTTGTCCCAAAATCAAACGGGTGGTCGATACATTCAAAGCCAATCTAAATAGTGTAGCTATCAATAGTAATGATGGAAATACTGATAGCTCTAAAGGATTTATCAAATACATTGATACTAATAAAATCGTTAAACCTAAGCTAATATTTAAGGTCAATAATAAGTCTAATAAAAATGTCGGTAATGGAATGATGAACATTACTACTACTAAAATAACAGCTATCGCAAATAATACATCACTATATTGACCTAAGTTACTTCTCTGTACTCCTTCTAAAGGTGTAGCCATTACTATGACCTCCTTTCTTGATCTAATTGATAAACATAAGCTAGAACTTCAGCTACTGCTTGGTATAAGTCAAGGGGTATCTCTTCACCAATATCCACAATCCTATATAAGGCCCGAGCTAAGGGTTTCTCTTCTACAATCTCAATATTATTTTCTTTAGCAACCTCCCTAATTCTCAATGCCAATTCATCTTGCCCTTTAGCTACTACAATTGGAACATCCATCTCATCCATATCAAATTTAATAGCTACAGCAAAATGGGTTGGGTTAGTAATAACAACTGAAGCATCAGGTATATCCTGCATCATCCTACTCATAGCCAACTCTTGTTGCTTCTGTCTACGCTTAGATTTGACTTCTGGCTTACCCTCAGCATTCTCCCTTTCTTGTTTAATCTCTTCTTTACTCATCTTCAAATCTTCTTCATGTTGCCATTTTTGATACATAAAATCTAGTATCCCTAATATAATAAAAACTGCACTTATCTTCATAGCTAAAGAATAGGCAGTATCTCCTATTAAATTTAATGAACTCGCCCAACTACTATTAACTAACACTGCAAATTTACTTGCAACCTTTTTAATAGTACTATAAGCTATTGAAACAACAATAATTATCTTCATAATAGATTTCAGCATCTCTACCAAAGAACGTTTAGAAAACATCTGCTTAGCACCCTTTAAGGGGTTTAGCTTACTGAATTTAGGGGCTATAGCTTTAGGTGTATATAAAAAACCTACTTGTGCACAACTTACTGCCACTCCCACAAAAGCTCCTACTAATAATAATGGAGCAACTATCTTTACAATAAAAACTATTACCTCAATAAGCAAAGTATGAAAGTTATTAATAGATAATTCCATATCAAAATAATTAATAAATACCTTATTAGTAAAAGTAATAATCTCTTGAAGCATATATCTAAACCAAAAAGATAGCATCAAAAAACTAAATAAGAGAGTAAAAGCACTATTCAACTCTTTACTCTTAGCAACCTGTCCCTCTTTTCTAGCCTCACTTCTCTTCTTGGAGGTGGCTTTTTCTGTTTTCTCTCCTGATGCCATATTCTTATCCTCTTTCTATCATTAGTTTTAATATCTTATAGATACTATCAGTTGTCCCATTAAAGAGGTCTTGTAAGGTATTTATATAACTTGGTAAAATAATAATTAAAAATATTAGACCTATAAGCACCTTAGTAGGCATCCCCATCATAAAGACATTTATTTGAGGAACAACTCTAGCTACTAAACCAAAGGCTACATCTACTACAAATAGAATAGATATAACTGGTAAAGCTAATCTAAAACCTAATGGAAATAAATCACCAACAATTCTAAATAAGGCCCATACTAGCTCTGAAGACCAGTGAAATTTAGTTACTCCTACTATATTAAAACTATCAGTTAATGCTTTTAACAAATAATGGTGTCCATTGATAACCAAAAAAAGTAATGTAGCCAATATATTCTTAAACTGACCAACTAAAGGGGCTTGCATCCCATTTTGAGGGTCAATTACACTAGCCATTGCAAAACCTATTCTTGTATCAATAAACTGTCCTGCTAATTGCAGGGCCATAAAATTTAATAGCATGATAAACCCTATTATAAATCCAATAAATAACTCAACTATAATCTGAAAAGAAATAGTTAATAAGCCTTCTGGAGCATTCATCCCTGCAAAAGAAGTAATCGGTAATATAATAATCGTAATAAATACTGCCAACCCTACCTTTAACCTATTAGGTAAGGATTTACTTCCGAAGATAGGAGCCACTACTAAAAAACCCAAAACCCTTGCTAAAATCAATACAAAATAATAGACTTGATTTGTCAGTTCTTCTGCTAGCATCTCTTCTCACCCCTATCAGCCAATATAATTAGGGAGATTAGTAAATAATTCAGTCATAAAGTCTACTAAAACATTTAACATCCAGGGACCAAAAAAGATAATAGCAGATAATACTGCTAAAATCTTAGGAATAAAGGTCAAAGTCTGTTCTTGAATTTGAGTAGTTGCTTGAAAGATACTAACCAATAACCCCACAGCCATACCCAAACCTAACATAGGTGCCGATACTTTAATCACTGTAATTAATGCCCTTGTCCCTAACTCAATTACTAACGTTTGATTCATCTAAAGTCCTCCTTTAATGAAAGGTCTCTACCAAAGATTTAATTACCAAATACCAGCCATCAACTAAAACAAACAGAAGTATCTTAAATGGTAATGAAATCATTACCGGAGGTAACATCATCATTCCCATAGACATTAAGGTACTTGCTACTATCATATCGATCACTATAAATGGTAAATAAATCATAAACCCAATCTGGAAAGCAGTCTTTAACTCACTGATAACAAAAGCAGGGACTAAAACATAGGTTGGAATATCGTCCTTATTATCAGGTCTATCAACCTTAGACATATTAACAAAGAGTGCTAAATCTTTCTCACGAGTCTGTTTAAACATAAAACCTCTTAATGGATTTAATGCTTTTTCTAAAGCAACATTTTGACTTATTTCCTCATTCAAATATGGCTGTAATGCTTGATCATTAATCTGTGTCCACACAGGAGCCATAATATAGATTGTCATAAAGATTGCTAAACCTATTATAACTTGGTTAGGTGGCATCTGTTGAGTTGCTAAAGCTCTTCTTAATAGTGATAAGACAACAATAATTCTAGTAAAGGACGTTACCAAAATCAAAATTGCTGGAGCTAAAGTCAATACTGTCAGTAATAATAGTATCTTTAATGAAAGAGCTAAATCCTGAGGTCCACCACCTTCTGTCCCATCACCAATTTGAATCTTTAGATTGGGGATAGTAAATCTAGTTTCAGCAAAAGCATTATTTTGTACTATTATCAGTATCATCAAAGTTAATATTAAAATTTGCACCCATCTCTGCTTCATCGAATCATTCCTTACTATTCTTCAAGAGAACTGATTCTCCTTTCCCTTGAAGTTCTAAATTTATTGTATCAACCTCTTCGATAAATTCGATCTTCTCCTTAGTAGAGGATAATAGCCAAACCTTATCTACTACCTTAACCAGATATAAAATATGGTCAGTACTCAAATAACACTTCTCTAATACTTGAAGTTGATTTGTTTGGTTAAAGATACTTCTTTTATCCTTCATAAATTTAACTATAAGATAAAAGATAGCTAGTACGATTAACAATGCAAATAAGACCTTTACTAGTTCAAAAGCATACTCCATATTATCAATCCTTAGATTATAATTTACTTAAGCGTTCAGCAGAACTTACAATATCAGTTACTCTAAAGCCAAAGTTTTCATCAATAACAACAACCTCTCCTTTAGCAATCAATTTCCCATTAACCAATAAATCTACTGCTTCTCCTGCCAATCTATCCAATTCAATAACAGAGCCTGGTCCTAACTCTAAAATATCTTTAATAGACATTCTAGTCTTTCCTAAACGAACTGTCAATTCTAAGGGGACATCATGAATTAATCTAATATCATTATTTAATCCCTGTCCTTGTGGCATACCTAATTCATTAAACTCTACGGATTGTACCTCAACATTCTGTTGTTGCATTGGTTGTTGGTACATTGGTTGTTGATACATAGGTTGTTGACCCTGCTGTGGAGCTTGTTGTTGGTTTATTTGCTGTTGTCTTTGTTGCTGATTTTGTTGTTGATAGCCTTGTTGATTCATTCCTTGCTGTGGCTGTTGTGCTTGACTAGGGGGTTGCTTTTGATCTTGAGCAGGAGTTTCATCTTCCCCACTAGTATCCATACTACCCATTAATGCACTTGCTAGCTTTTGAGCAAATTCAATAGTCATAACCTGAATAATTTGACTATCAATTAAATCACCAATATGCATATCAAAGACTACCTTTACAACTGTATCATCATCACTAACACCTTCTAGATTAAAAATATCACTACTTAATTCTAACAGTTCTGCCTTAGGTGGAGATATATTAATTTTATCTCCTTCGAAAAAGTCAGACATCGAAGTAGATGCTGAACCCATCATCTGATTCATCGCTTCTCCTACAGCACTAACATGAAGCTCACTTAACTCCTCAGGAGGGGCGGTTCCATCTCCTCCCATCATTAAATCAGTAATAATTGCAGCATCACTGACCTCAAGTATCAATTGATTACTTCCTTTTAGGCCTTCAACATATTGAACGTCTACTACGATACAAGGCCTATTATAACTGTCGACTAAGTCTGCTACTGTACTAAACTCTACACGGGGCGTTGTAATCTCTACTTTTTGATTTAACAAACCATATAAAGCTGTAGCAGCTGAACCCATAGAAATATTAGCAACCTCACCTAAAGCATCTTTCTCTAAATCTGTTAATATATCTTTCATATCTGTTTTATTAGTATTATCATCTACCTCGTCTTCCATACCACCATTTAACAAAGCATTGATTTCTTCTTGTGACAAAGCATCATTCATGGTCTTCATCCTCCCAATCATCTTCAGGAATAGCTGAAGTAATTTCTACAGCCAACTTGCTTCCACGCTTTCCTGGTTTTGCAGAAAATTTCTTCTTATTATTAATATATATTATCAGGTCTTCAGTCGTTTTAGTATTAAGCTTAATTACGTCTCCTGCTCCTAACTGTAATAATTGAGCTACAGTAATATTTGTTTTACCTAATTGTGCCTCAATTGGTAGCTTAGCTTTACCTAACCTTTGTTTTATCTTATTTAAGCTCTCAACAGCCTTATCCTTTCTTGCTGATGAAAACCAGTATTGAGCACTTAACTTAGATACAATTGGCTCTAACACAATATAGGGTATACTAATATTTATCAGTCCATCAACCTTGCCAATTGCTGCCTCAAAGGTAGCTAATATAACCATATCATTATTAGGAACAATTTGGGTAAACTGTGGATTAGATTCAAGTTCCTTTACTCTAGGTCTTAAATCAACCACGTTCTCCCATGCTTCACTAAAACTATCTAAAATACTTTTATTAATCTTCTTTAACACTACCTCTTCAATATCAGTAAATTCCCTAACCATACTTAATGTTCCCTCAATATTTCCTCCAAATAGACGCTCAATAATAGCATAACCTATTCTAGGGTTAATCTCAATAATAAATTCTCCATGAAGAGGATAGAAATCACAAACAGACAAAATTGTAGGTTGAGGTAAAGAACTTACAAACTCCTCATAGGATAACTGATCAATTGATGCTAACTCAAACTTGGTCATTGTTCTTAATTGGGTAGAAATAGTAGTAGTTAATAATCTAGCAAATCCTTCATAAACCATTCTTAGAGTTCTTAGCTGATCTTTAGATAAT
>Ga0163224_100224_pt1 | contig 9560 bp, 8 predicted proteins | sample MSEWel2016_03_03_FD_113141 | JGI IMG/M metagenome (GOLD analysis project Ga0163224, IMG submission 113141) | Subsurface microbial communities from deep shales in West Virginia, USA - MSEEL Well Study Marcellus 5H_2016_03_03 ... | reverse complement strand
CATTACTTCCACCGTCCATTTAATATTGAAAACTTTATTAATATTCCTGAAGCAGAGGCTGGTATGTCTTGCCATAGTGACATCGAGATTAAGAAGGTTAAGGGTAATAGGTTAAATAATAGAACTGTTGAAATGGTAGTTACCTTAAGGAAGTTTGCTAAAGTAACTAACTTCAGACAGTTGACTATTGTTACAGATATAGTAGTTGTATCTCCTGTAGTAGATAGAGATGAGTGTGAGCGACCATCTAAGATAATCTATGTAGTTCAAGCTGGAGATACCTTATATAAGATAGCTAAGCGTTATAGAACAACAGTAGATGCTATTGTTGATGCTAATAACCTAGATAACCCAGATTATTTAGAGGTAGGACAGAAGTTAATTATACCAAGGTGTATAATTGATGACCGTGACCAACCTAGAAGACCGAGAGGTTAATAAATAAAAAGACTGTAGGAATTTAAATTCCTACAGTCTTTTTATTTTTTTGGTACTTCCATAATGATTGGCATAATCATTGGGTTTCTTCTAGTTTCATTATAAATGAAGTCTCTTAAAGGATCTTTTAGTTTGGTCTTTAGTTTAGACCAGTCGGTGATATTCTTCTCCTCACACTCTTTTAACGCTATATTTAATCTGTTTTTAGCCTCTTCGATCAACTCTTGAGACTCCTTCATATAAACAAAACCTCTTGAGATAATGTCAGGGCCTGCTAATACCTTTCCTGTACCTGATTCAATAGTAATAACTACGATTATAATACCATGCTCTGATAATATTCTTCTATCTCTTAAAACGATATTTCCAACATCCCCAATTCCAGAACCATCAATTAATATCTTCCCGGTTGATACAGGAGATGCAAAGTAGGCATTCTTTTCACTGACCTTTAGTCGTGACCCATTTTTGGCTATGAAGATATTGTCTTCTGGAATACCAACATCTTTTGCTAATAATGAATGGTGATAAAGGTGGCGGTATTCACCATGGACAGGGACAAAATATTTTGGCTTGGTCATATTAAGCATCATCTTTAGCTCTTCTTGATAGGCATGACCGGAGACATGAACATCTAGCTCCCGTCCATAGATTACTTTAGCGCCTTTTTCAAAGAGCTGATTGATAGTCTCGCCTACAGACCTTTCATTTCCAGGGATAGGTGTTGCAGAGAGAAGAACTGTATCTCCTTTATGTAGATTGATCTGTCTATGATCACCTCTAGCAATTCTAGTTAAAGAAGCCATAGTCTCCCCTTGGCTACCTGTCATCAGATAGACTATTTTATGATCAGGTAGGTTATTAATCTTTCTTATTTCTAGAAGCATGTCATCAGGAAAGTTAAGATAACCTAAATCTTTGGCAATTTTAGTATTAGCAATCATACTTCTTCCTGAAATAGCAATCTTTCTCCCAGTTTCATAGGCTGCATTAATAATTTGTTGTAATCTATCTAGGTGAGAAGAGAAGGTAGCTACAATAATTCTCCCATCTGCTTTTTCAAAGATATTATTAATAGTATCATTGACTACTCTTTCAGATACTGAATAACCCTTATGCTCTGCATTTGTACTATCAGATAATAAAGCTAAAACCCCTTCTTCCCCTAATTGAGTTAATCCGTTAAAATCAGTAGGTTCTTCATTGATTGGGGTTTGGTCAAATTTGAAGTCACCTGTGTATAAAACAGTTCCAGAAGGGGTTTTTATTCCCATAGCAACAGCATCTGGGATACTGTGATTTACTTTAACAAACTTGATTTTGAAAGGGTCTAAAGATATCTCTTGTCCAGCAGATATTTGTCTTAATTCCGTTGAGCCCATTAAACGATGCTCTTCTAATTTCTTCTTGATCATACCTAAAGTTAATCTAGTTCCGTAGATAGGTATATTGCTAATCTCTCTTAAGAAATAAGGAATTGCGCCGATATGGTCTTCATGACCGTGGCTAATTAACATTGCTTTAATTTTATCTTTATTCTCAATTAGATAAGAGATATCAGGCATAACCAAATCAATGCCAAGCATATCTTCTGTAGGGAACATAATTCCACAATCTAAAATTAAGATTTCATCATTATATTCAATTAATATCATATTATTCCCAATTTCTCCTCTACCACCTAGAGGTATAATGGAGATTTCCGCATTTCTTTTCATATATATCACCTCAAATATTATTATATACATAATTATACTCTTTAATCCATTAGAAGTACAGTGTCAATCTGGGATTTTAATCTGTTGACCAGGGTAAATAGTGTTTTTATTCTTAATATTAGGGTTAATAGCTATGATTTTTTCAACAGTAGTATTGAATTTTTTAGCAATCTGATAAAGGGTATCACCTGTTTTAACTGTATAATAGGAGTAACCGCTTTTATTCTTTGAACCTGTTCGTCGATTCTGTCTAATTTCAACGGGAGTACCAATACTTACTCTGTCATAAAGAAACTCTGCATCTTTATTATACATTCTAACACATCCATTTGAGATAGCTTTACCTATTGATGAAGGTTGATTGTTACCATGAATTCCATGCATACGATGAGTAAATTGCATCCAACGTGTTCCCAAGGCTTTATTATAAGGATTTTTTAACTTATTAATGATTGAAAAGTTTCCTGTAGGTGTAGGTGTACTTGCTTTACCAATTGCTACTGGAAAAGATCTGACTACTTGGTTGTTCTGATAAAGATATAGAGTTCTTTCATCTAATATAATTAATATTTTAGCCATAACTAGACCTCCTTATCAATTTATTTTCTTAGATTATTATATTAATTTAGAGGCTAATAAGTTAAAATTAATTATGTAAGCTACAGATACTATAGATTTGTATTCTGGATTCAAATTTAAATATGACGTTATAGATAGATATTAAGACACTTTTTAATAGCCACTCCTTCAGGACTAAAAACAAGCCCTTTGTGATAAATCCGCTACTGGCTACTAGCCTCTAGCTTTATAAGTTCTTAGCTAATAGCAGATTTATCACGGAGGGTTTATGATTTTCAAACCCGTAGGAGAGGCCAGAAGCTAGTAGCTAAACTGTCGCAATATCCCCATTAGCCAATAATTGTTATCTTCAAATTTGACTGATTTTATAAATAATTAGAATAAAAGGAAGGGTATTTATAACCAAAAATTGGATACAATAGAGATGTAGCGATATAAGTGGAGGTAAAATGAGATGAATAGAAGAGATGATAATCTAATAATTAAACTGATTATAGAGATCTTAACAACGATAAGGGTCAATACTTTTATAAAAGAGCATAGAAAGCTGATCTATCAAAAGAAGAAGCAGAACTCTTTAAATAAGATTATTGATGGTCATACTATAAGAGCTGACATGTTTACAATAGAGTTAGAAAGTTTAAAAGAGGTAGGCTTAAATTACAGTTTAAATAAAATAATTATGTTTTCTCAGCTAGAAGACAATAGTCTATTGGATTTAAAACAGCTCTTTATGAAGAGTGAATCAGATGATCGGTATCTAATTTTAGATGTTGATGACAGAGAGAATATGAATTTAATCAATAGCAACAACATAAATAAAGTTATATATTGCAGTCTCTCTGGAGATAATATCTTAATTAAAAAGCAGGTTAAAGCAGGAAGAGTTGCTGTCTATTTAAAAGATGATAATCTAGTTATATTTGATGGGGAGGACGAGCTTCCAATTTTAGCAATTTATCGCTTGGTTAATCTATCAAAGAAAGTTGGCTTGTTGAAGATTAAAAGCTATCTATTTATAGTAGCCTTTGCTTTTACATATAGGGTCCCTCTTTATCTGATCCGTTCATTCTTCTGTAACTATAGCCCATTAAGTGAAGATGATTTGCCAGGAATCTTTTATAAGAGCAATAATAAGAAGGAGTTTACTGTTAAATGACTAACTAACTATATAAGAGCTTAAATAGTGAGGTGGATATAGTCATGGATAATATAGATTTAGTTGCACATGCAAAAATAAATTTAACATTGGATGTACTAGCAAAGAGGGAAGATGGGTATCATGAGGTAGAGATGATTATGCAGACTATAGACTTACATGATAGAATATTATTTACCAAAATCGATACAGGAATTGAGATTGTAAGTAATCATCCGGAAATCCCAACTGACAAATCAAATTTAATTTATAAGGCGGCTGAGCTGTTATTTAAGGACTTTAAATTAGAAGGTGGTCTTAGAGTTAACCTAGATAAAAGAATCCCTGTAGCAGCAGGTTTAGCTGGTGGTAGTAGTAATGCTGCTGCTACCTTAGTAGCTATTAACAGGTTATGGGATTTAAGGTTGACATCAGAGCAGTTAGCTAAAATAGGAGGAAGGTTAGGGGCTGATATTCCTTTCTGTATTAAAGGAGGAACTCAGTTAGCAACAGGAATAGGGACAGACTTAAAAAAGTTGACTAAATGTCCACAACTTTATCTTATTCTTGTCAATCCTCCTCTTTTAGTATCAACTGCTAAAGTTTATGGTAGCCTAAATTTAGAGCAGGCTGATAAACATCCATCCACAGATGAAGTTATAAGGGCTCTAGAAGAGCAAGATAGAGGATTTATTATCGAGAATCTGAGTAATCTTTTAGAGAGTGTTACCCTAAAAATTCATCCTGAAGTTGCTGAGCTAAAGAATAAAGTAGCTAAGCTATCTAATAAGGCTTTAATGTCTGGAAGTGGACCGACTATATTGGGATTTGTGTCAGCAATAGAAGAAGCAGAAAGTATTAAAAGTAAGTTAGAAAAAGAATTGCCTAGAGAATATAGGGTAGTAGTTACTAAGACAATTGATCAGGGAATAGTAGAGATTTAATAAGTATTAAGGGAGGAGAGATTAATGGGCTTAGATGCTATAGTTTTAGCAGGAGCTAAGAATAATGGGAGATTGTCTGAAATCAGTAATCAAGATTATGAGGCTTTAATTAAGGTTAATGGTAAGGCTATAACAGAACATATACTAGATAGATTAAGGGAAGTCTCTTTAATAGATAATATTATAGTAGTAGGTCCTAGTCAATTAAATAAAAGCAATATTGATAAATTTATTCCCTGCCAAGATTCTTTATTAGAGAACCTTAAGTTAGGATTACAGACATCAAAAAGCCCCTATAGTTTAGTCTTTACTTCTGATATTCCCCTAATTACCGTTGAGGCTATAGAAGATTTTTTAGCTAGATGTGAGGGTGGCAAGGCTGCCTTTTATTATCCCATCATTCCTAAAGAGTTTGTAGAAATCTCTTTCCCAAAAAGTAATAGGACTTATTTTTCTTTAAATGAAGGTACTTTTACAGGTGGAAATATCTTTTTAGTTAATGGAGATATAGTCTTAAGGTTAGAAGAGTTGTTAGAGAAGATATTAAAATGGAGAAAGAAGCCTTGGAAATTGGCTTACCTATTGGGATTTACATTTATAATCAAGTTATTGACTGGAAAACTATCTATAGCTTTAATTGAACAAGAGGTATATAAACTAACAGGGTATATAGGAAAGACTATTATCTCTGACTATCCAGAGATTGGATTTGATATTGATAAGCCCGCAGATTATAAGATGATAGAAAAAATTTACAAAGGTTCGGATGTAAAAAGTAATTGACCTATTTACAAAGAGCATAATTAATGATAATATGAGAAGAAGTAAAGTTTTATAAAAAATTAGGCTCGAATGTTCGGAAGGAGTGGCATGCTTTTAAGATGAAGATGCGGCGGAGTGAAAGGATTGTTGCTGTAACTAAGATATTAACTGACCAACCCTATAAATTAATCTCCTTAAATTATTTTACTGAACGCTTTAATGCTGCCAAATCTACTATCAGTGAAGACTTATCTATTATTAAAAAGGTTTTTTCTGTAGAGAAGATGGGCAAGATTGAAACAGTATCAGGAGCAGCAGGAGGAGTTAGATTTATTCCAGATAAAGGGGTTAAGGATATTCAAAATGTAATCTATGAATTATGTGAATATCTATCTGATTCAACGAGAATTTTGCCAGGTGGCTATTTATATATGACCGACTTAATCTTCAATCCTGCTTTAATGGATAAGGTTGGGGAGATATTTGCTACTAAATTTTCTGATTTAGGAGCCGAGTACATAATTACGATGGAAACCAAAGGGATTCCTATTGCTTTGATGGCTGCTAGAGCCTTGAACTTGCCTCTTGTTAGTATTAGAAGGAGTAGTCGAGTTACAGAAGGTTCGGTGGTAAGTATTAATTATGTAACAGGTTCCTCTAGGAAAATACAACAGATGTCTCTATCCCGTAGAGCTTTACCAGAGGGTTCTAAGGTAATTATTATTGATGATTTTATGAAGGCTGGCGGTACAGCTAAAGGTATGTTGGATTTGATGGGTGAATTTAAGGCTGAGGTCTTAGATCTAGGAGTATTAGTAGAGACTGCCCAGCCAACAGATAAATTAGTTGAGGATTATACATCTTTAGTTGTATTAGAGAATATTGATGATTTTAAAGAAGAGATAATTGTTAGACCTAGTGGCTGGGTGACTAATTTGAAATAAATTATTACTATAGTAAAGGAGGAATTCTTATGGCAGAATTAGACTCTGAAAAGCCAGTTTATTCTATTGGTGTTGTTCAAGAAAAGACAGGTTTGACAGGAAGGCAGATCCGTTATTATGAAGAGTCGGAGTTGATAAAGCCTGCTAGAACTAAAGGAAATCAGAGAATTTACTCTCAAAGTGATATTGAAAAGTTAAAAGAGATTAAAGAGATGTTAGAGAAAGGATTAAATATAGCAGGAATCAAAGAAAAGTTAGGTACTGTTAATGAAACTAAGAAGAAGAAGAAAAGAGAGAAGAGCAAAATAGGTGATCCCCTATATGATGGAAGACCTTTGACTAAATTTAATAGGGGAAAACGAGGACTTACTTCTTTGTATCCAGTTTCTGATAGAGCTCAACTTTTAGAGATTTTAGATAAAAAAGATAATGATAAAGATAAAGACTAAATCCTCTTGCTTAAGCAAGAGGATTCATATTGTTGTTAAACCTTTATAGATTCAGATAGTTTTAACTATGAAGCCTCTGCTTTGTGATAGAATAAATTAAATTTAAATACATATAATAATCTTGACAGTAAACTCTCCCTTTGTTATAATACCTGTGATTAACTAGTAAGTACTAATAAATAGATTCTTTAGATTTTCTAGTAATAATGGAGTAGTTACTCCATTTTTTATTTTATATACTAACTAATTAAGTAGGAATAGTGATTGTAAAATTAAATTTTTTAGTTTTTATTGATTACTGCTCACTTGTTATATGTTACTATCATTTAACTTTAATCTAAATTTTATTCTAAAGTTGAATGACTATATATTCTCTGGCTAGGGAAGGAGTTACTATGAAGATTTATCTAGACACTGATGAACTCTATCAAGATAGACTCTATGAACATAAGTTGGCTGTGATTTTAGGTAGGGGAAAGAGACTAAAGAAGATGCTAGATACATTCCCTACAGAGTATGACTTTAAAAGTGCCTCTCTAACCAGAATAGCAAGGACAATTAATATTGAGAATAAGAATTCTAAAATTTTATTACAACTAAGAGAATTAGATAAAACTTATAAAAAATTGACTAATCCAAAATTTGATATTCATTTGAGTAGAAAACCAAATGCTAAAGTTATTATGTGTATCGATACTGAGTATTTATGGAGTGATTTGGATTCTATTCAATATGCTATTAAAGATAGTCAAGGTTGGAAACTTGGAATTATCTTTACTAATAAAGATTTAGCTCCAGCAGTAGAGATTGTAAAAGGAATTGAAATATTAAAGGAGATTATTTCTGAAGTTAAACCAGATATTTTTGTAGGACATAACTTTAATTGTGATATTACTGTATTAGAGAAGGCTTATGGTAGTAAAATTAAAGCCTTACATAATTATGATGATACAATGAAGATGGTCAGAAATAGTAACATATCTAATATTATCTCAGGAGCGAGTTTAGATAAAATTATTGAAAGCCTATTTGATGGTAATACAATTGGATTATTTAATGCATATCAGGATTTAGATCTCTTTATTAAGTATGGCTTAAAGGACGCTATTTATCCAATATATGCTAGAGAATATTTTATGACTGGCAAATTACCAAAGATTGCTGATAAAATAAAGATTAATCGGATTATTAAATCTGAGGTTTGGAATTTAATAGACTTTGATTCTATTTTTCTAAAGGAGGAAGATTAATGGGTAGATTAATGACAATTACTTTGGCGGCAGGCAAGGGTACTAGAATGAAATCTAAACTACCAAAGGTGCTACATCAAGTGGCTGGTAAGAGTATGGTACAGCATGTTGTTGATACAGCTGATAGATTAAATCCTATACATAATATAGTTATAGTAGGTTATAAAGGGGAATTGGTAAAAGAGAAGACTGAGGGTAAAGTTGAATTTCTAACACAAGAAAAGCAGTTAGGTACAGGCCATGCCGTTATGCAAGCCAAAGAGCAATTAAAGGATTTTGTCGGTACTGTGTTAGTCTTATATGGTGATACTCCTTTATTGACTACAAATACTTTAAGCAATTTAATTAAAGAGCATGAAGACCAAAAGGCAGCAGTAACTATTTTAACAACAAAATTAGATGATCCAACAGGCTATGGTAGAATTGTTCGTAACTTAGAAGGTCATGTTACTAAGATCGTTGAAGATAAGGATACAACTAAAGAAGAAGCAGAGATTAATGAGATAAATACTGGAATTTGTTGCTTTGATAGTGAATTATTATTGGAAGCTTTGGCTAAATTAGATACAGATAATGCTCAAGGAGAATATTATTTGACAGATGTTGCTGGAATTTTGGCTAAAGAAGGTAAATTGGTTACAGCAGTAGTTACTGATAATTATGAAGAGACTATAGGAGTTAATACTCGTAATCATTTGGCTAAAGCAGAGAAGACGTTAAGACTAAGAATTTGTGAAGAGCATATGACAAATGGAGTTACAATTATTGATCCTAATAATACATACATAGATAGTGAAGTTGAAATAGGTCAGGATACAATTATTTATCCTTTTACTTTTATAGAAGGAGAAACTAAGGTCGGTGACGAAGTAGTTATTGGTTCACAATGTAGAATAAAGGATTCTTTTGTCGGAAGAGATGTAAAGATCGAATCTTCTACTGTCATTGAAAGTGAAATAGGAGCTGCAAGCTTAATAGGTCCTTATGCTTATTTGCGTCCAGGAACTAAAGTTGGTAATGAAGTTAAAGTTGGTGACTTTGTAGAGATTAAGAACTCTCAAATAGGTAATGGTAGTAAAGTTCCTCATTTAAGTTATATTGGTGATACTACTATTGGGGAGAATACCAATGTTGGTGCAGGTACTATTACTGCTAATTATGATGGAAAAGATAAGCATAGAACAGTTATTGGTGATAATGCCTTTATTGGAAGTAATTCTACATTAGTGGCACCACTGAGAATAGGAGATAATGCAACAACAGGTGCTGGTTCAGTAGTTACCAAGGATGTAAAAGAAGGGGATATAGTTATAGGTGTTCCAGCTAAGTCAATGGATT
>Ga0163224_100218_pt1 | contig 9713 bp, 6 predicted proteins | sample MSEWel2016_03_03_FD_113141 | JGI IMG/M metagenome (GOLD analysis project Ga0163224, IMG submission 113141) | Subsurface microbial communities from deep shales in West Virginia, USA - MSEEL Well Study Marcellus 5H_2016_03_03 ... | reverse complement strand
TTAAGATCCGATTTAAAACCTTAATTTATTTAATTTTTAATCTGTATTTATCAGTGTAAATCTGTGTCTAAATTTTCTTTTGGTATTGATTTTGATATGAAGAACTTTAATTCAATTTATATAGTTTAAGTTATTAAAATTTCTGTTCTGTTCTCGCAATAATATCATCTTGGGTCTTCTGATCTAAGGTTACAAATTGAGCACAGTATCCCGCTACTCTGACTATTAAATCCCGATATTCTTCTGGATTATGCTGAGCTGCTCTAAGGGTCTTACTAGAGACGATATTAAATTGTACATGCCAAGCTTTTAGGTTGATAAAGGCTTTGATAAAGGAGACAAATCTATCAAATTGACGCTCACCTGCTACTAGTTCAGGAGGGAATTTTTGATTAAGGAGTTGACCACCAGTTATCATCATTGTAGGTAATTTGGTTACAGAGTTTAAGACCCCTGTTGGTCCTTTAACATCGGTTCCTTGGGTAGGTGAAGCACCTTCTGCTGTTGGCTTCTCAGCCTCTCTTCCATCAGGAGTAGCACCAGTTACTGTTCCCATTGGTACATTAGATGAGATTCCTGAGGTAGACATGTAATAGTTACCACCGATAGGACCTCGACCATACCTTGTATTCTTGTAGTTTTTAATCTGATTCATATAGGTCTTATAAGCAGCTACTGCTAACTGATCAACATAATCATCACCATTACCGTATTTAGGGGCATCAAGTAGCATCTTCTTAATGAATTGGCCTCTATCACCTGCAAAGTTATTAGCTAAACTCTCCATTAATTCCTCAGCCTTTAAGGACTTCTCTTCAAAGATATACTTCTTAATACTTGCAAAAGAGTTAGCCACATTAGCTAGACCTACCTGAAGCCCACTAACCATATCATAAATTGCTCCACCCTCTTTGACAGTCTTACCCCGCTTAATACAGTCATTTACTAATGAAGAACATAAGATATCTGGCACCAACTCTTCAAGCTGAGTATCTGCTACATGGTCAACAATCACAGAAAGCTTTGTATAATAAGCAATATGAGCCTCCCAAGCCTTCCAAAGTTGATCAAAGCTTCTAAAATCATTTAAGTTTCCTTGCCCTTTAAATAATTCATAGCCAGTTCTTGGATCAACTCCATCATTTAAGGTCAACTCTAAGGCCTTTAACATATTAAGGAAGGTCATTCCAGTACAGCGATAGCCCCACTTACCAGGTACAGCTACCTCTACACACCCTACCATCGTATATCCATAGGCATCTTCATAACTTACTCCCTTATCGAGTAAAGAAGGAATGATAATCTCATCATTATGAAGTGCCGGCATTCCATAACCAGCCTTGATAACCTCTGCAGCCTCTCGCAAGAATCTCTCTGGACTGTTAGTATGGACTCTAACAGATAGGTTAGGCTGAGTCAGCTTCATCTCAGCAACGCTCTCTAAAATCAAATAGGATAATTCATTAGTTTCATCTTTTCCTTGGGCATTCTGACCACCAATAGTTACATTTTGATAAGTAGGATAACCAGCTCCATAACCTGCATGGGAAGTAGGTCTAAGCTTGATAATCGAGAATAGCTTTATCCATAAGCATTCTAGTAACTCTTTGACAAATTCTTTAGTGATAGTTCCCTCTTCAATATCATTTTTATAGAATGGATATAGATATTGGTCTACTCTACCTAGAGAAGCTGAATGTCCATTGCTTTCAATCTGAAGAACTAAATGAATGAACCAGATTGTCTGAACTGCTTCATAGAAATTACGGGGTGCTTTGGCTGGAACTCGCTCACAAAGCTCAGCAATTTTGATTAATTCTTCCTTTATAGTAGGGTCAGCTACTTCTTCTACTTGGTCTTTAGCAAGTTGAGCATATCTTTTGGCAAAATTCATCACACTTTTGTTGGTCAAAATAATAGCCTCTAAGAAAGCCTTTCTTCTAATAGCATCAACCTCACCTAAATCAAGCTTCTCAAGTTCTGCTTGAGCCTCTGCAATTATACCTTCAAGACCTTTATCCAAGACCTTCTCAAAATCTGGAACTATATGCCCATCACCAGAGGTCATATTCCCTTCACCATGAATCACCTTTACCTTAGAAGCCTTCTTAACCTCGTCAGGTAATAGCTGATAACATTTAGCATGTAAGGTTTTACCTTTCCAGTATTGAACAAGCTCTAATAACTCGTCAATATGCTCTTTAGGTAAGTGGAAGTTATCGCCTGATCGTTTATCAAAGTTTCCTTCTGCTTCTATTTCAGCCTCCATCCACTCTACAGCATACTCTGGGAAGATAGGGGCTGTTCTCTCATCAGAAGCCTGATTTCCAACTATTAGCTCTCCATCTTTAATATAAATACTCATATTCTGTAAAATCTTCTCTACTGCTTTGGCTCTCTTTAAATAGATAGGAGCAGCTTCATTCTCTTGATAAGCTTCTGTAATATATCTAGCTCTTTCGATACAGACTCCTGGTCTTTTAGATAGAACACTCTCTCTTAATTTTTCTACTCTAGGACTTTGAATTTGATAAACTTTATCTTTCACACTCATCCCTCCTATTTTATAATCAACCTCCAATTTGAGCCTTTATCCCTTTAGACTCTACTAATTTCTTCAGATAATTCATCTTCTCATCACTAGGACTTTCTAAATTCTCTAAGAGATATTCTCGATCCAATCTAGCATACTTCTCCCTACCTAAGCTATGATAAGCAAGGAGGTGTACCTCTTTTATACCTAACTCTTGTGCCAGCTGGGCAGTTTGACTGATATTTTCTTTACTATCATTAACTCCTGGAATGACAGGAATTCTGATGATCATCTCCTTATTTAGTTGGGCAGCTCTTCTTAAATTATCTATTATCCAAGTATTCTCAACACCTGTTACTTCTAAATGTTTATTACTATCCAAGTGCTTAATATCAAATAGTACTAAATCTGTAAATTCTAAAACCTGCTTGAAATTCCCCCAACTCCCATAGCCAGAGGTTTCAATAGCAGTATGAATATACTCTTCTTGGCATCTTTTTAAAATCTCTGCACTAAATTTAGCTTGTGATAAGACCTCTCCTCCAGATAAGGTCACCCCTCCACCAGATTGATTATAGAAGGTCATATCCTGTTTAACTACTTCAACTACCTCTTCAACACTCATATATCTGCCTACTAACTCTCCTTTAGAAGAGTCCTCACCATAATAGTACTCCTGTCCTCTATGTTGAGTTTCAGGACTACTACACCATTGGCACCTTAAGGGACATCCTTTAAGAAAGACTACTGTTCTAATTCCTGGTCCATCATAAACCCCATAACTCTCTATTCTAGCAACTAGACCTTCAGACACAACTTATCACCTCCTAGTTAAATTCATTTTAAGAATCTATCTTGTGAACATTTGTTCTTATATGTTTATTTGTTCTTATACTCATATAGTACCACAGCAATTTTTATCTGTCAAGGACCATCGTCTAAGTCTAAGTTTAAGATTGAGTAAACCATAAGAACACTACTTTAGTGTTTATTTATGCTTATAATTAGGCTATAAGAATATCACCAATAAAAACATTCTCTAAACAAAAATAGGGCAGCCTAAGATTTTCACCTTAAGCTACCCTATTAATCAAAAAATTATTTACTTTGTTACTCGTCACCCATTACTTCTTACTGCCCTTAATATACTCATCAATCGCTCTAGCTGCTCTCTTTCCAGCACCCATAGCTTCAATTACTGTTGCAGCTCCAGTTACCGTATCTCCTCCAGCAAAGACTCCTGCTTTACTGGTCTCACCAGTATCTTCATCAGCTACAATTGTCCCCCACTTAGTGGTTTCAATCTCAGGAGAGTCTTTTAATAAAATAGGATTTGGACTTTGACCGATAGCCATAATCACAGTATCTACATCCATCACCCATTCAGAGCCTTCAATTGGAACTGGTCTTCTTCTACCTGAATCGTCAGGCTTACCTAATTCCATCTTGATACATTCCATTCCAGTTACAAAGCCCTCTTCATTACCTAAGATTCTGGTTGGATTATTGAGAAGCTTGAACTGAATTCCTTCCTCTTCAGCATGATGAATCTCTTCCTCTCTTGCAGGCATCTGCTCTCTAGCCCGACGATAAACGATAATTGACTCTTCAGCTCCTAACCTTAATGCAGTTCTAGCAGCATCCATAGCCACATTTCCTGCTCCAATTACTGCCACCCGTTTACCTACATAAACAGGGGTCTTGTACTCTGGGAAACGATAGGCTTTCATCAGATTAACTCTAGTTAAGAACTCATTGGCTGAATAGACTCCATTTAAATTCTCCCCTTCAAGACCTAAGAAACGAGGAAGCCCTGCTCCAGTTCCTACAAAGACAGCATCATACCCCTCTTCAAAGAGCTCATCTACACCTTTAATCTTACCGATAACATGGTTGAGTTTGATCTCCACTCCCAACTTTTCAATCTTCTCTACCTCATCTTTAACAATTGCTTTAGGTAATCTAAACTCTGGAATACCATAGGTCAATACCCCACCTACCTCATGGAAGGCTTCAAAGATAGTTACTTGATAACCCATCTTAGCTAAGTCTGCTGCTCCAGTCAGACCTGCAGGACCTGCTCCTATTATAGCTACCTTACCCTTATCTTGCTTAGTAACCGCCTCTATCTCTTCTTTATCTCTAGCATAATCAGCTACAAAGCGCTCTAAACGTCCAATAGCTACTGGTTCATTCTTAATTCCTACTATACATTTGCGTTCACATTGCTCTTCTTGAGGGCATACCCGTCCACAGATTGCAGGTAAATTATTCTTCTCCTTAATCTTCTTAGCTGCCTCTTCAAACTTTCCTTCTGCTACTAGAGCAATAAAGTCAGGAATGTCAACCTCTACTGGACAGCCTTGCATACAGAGAGGATTCTTACATTGTAGACAACGCTTGGCTTCATTGATTGCATCTTCAGCAGAATAGCCTAAAGCTACCTCACCAAAATTATTAACTCTTTGCTGAGGATTCTGTTCTGGCATCTTAGTCTTCTTAGTTTGCTTTGACACGGCAACCTTCACCTCCAATCTCATGACCATGGGCTAATTTTTCATGATCACTATAAAATTGCTGCCTTCTTAATTGTTCATCAAAGTCTACCAAGTGTCCATCAAAGGCTGGACCATCAACACATGCAAACTTGGTCTCTCCACCAACAGTCACACGACACCCTCCACACATACCAGTACCGTCAACCATCAATGAATTTAAGCTCACCATTGTATTGACTCCATACTCTTTAGTCAACTCTGACACAAACTTCATCATAATCATTGGACCAATAGTTATTACTAAATCTATATCATCATTCTCTTCTAAGACTTCCTTTAAAACATCAGTCACAAACCCCTGATGACCTTTAGACCCATCATCAGTACTTATATATAATTGCTGACTCAATTCAGCAAAGTCTTCTTCTAAAATTATCAACTCTTTCGTTCTAGCCCCTAGGATAGTAATAACTTCTGTCCCCTCTTCACTTAAAGATTTTGCTTTAGGGTATAGTGGTGCTGCACCTAAACCACCTGCAACACAAACAACCTTCTTATAATTTTCAGTCTCAATATGTTCTCCCAAAGGACCTACCAAATCTAAGAAGCTATCTCCAGCTTCTAACTTACAGATCTCTTCACTACTATAACCAACCTCTTGTACAATAATTGTAACACTGCCCTCTTGGCGATCATAGTCAGCAATAGTTAATGGAATTCTTTCTGCCTGCTCATCTACTCTAACAATTAAGAAATGTCCTGGCTGAGCTTTAGCTGCTACATTTGGTGCTAAAACTTTAAATTTAGTTATCTTAGGTGCCAAGACTTCTTTTTCTAATATCTTATACACTTGTACTCTCTCCTCCTAATTTATATAGATTTTCTAATTAGTAATAGTAAATTGCATAAAAATATAAAACTAATTATTATAATTATATCAATTTAGTTGCTAAAATCAACTTTTCTTGAATAAATAATAATACATGTCATCTAAATTATTAAAATACCCTACTCTTCTTTTCATTTATAACTAAAACTTTATGAGTAGAGTATTAGATGGCTAGGAGTTAGAAATTTAGGTAGTTAGGTACTTCCTACCCACCTATCTACTTAACACCCAAAGTGTAACTTTATCTCTCACCTTTAATTTACAGGAATAATTTTCATCTGCTCATTTAATATTAATGCCACGAGATTAAATCCCGTGGCTTTAGGTTATTTTAAGTAAAATATTTTATTTTTGAGTCTATTACCTTCTAAGCTTGACTTGATTAATTCCCATAGAAAGAGTCAGTATAAATCTGTTTCATATCTTCAACAGTAGGCTCTTGTGGATTGGTTAATGTACATGGATCTTGATGAGCATTTTTTGACATTCTATCTAGTATATTTTCAAAATCCTTCTCAGTATAATCTAACCAGTCTATTGCTTTAAATGAAGGTACTATATCTAATTTTTTATTTAAATCTCTAACAGAATCTGCTAAACTATCTACACCTAATGCCTTTTCGACTATTTCAAACTTCTCTTTAGCAGCTTCATAGTTAAATTCTATAACATATGGAAGTAATATAGCATTGGCTAACCCATGAGTAACATGTAATTCTCCACCAATTTTATGAGCCAAACTATGTACAATTCCTAAAGATGCATTAGAGAAAGCCATTCCTGCCATTGTAGAAGCATTATGCATCTTCTCTCTAGCTACCATGTCATCACCATTACTAACAGCCTTAGGTAAGTACTCAAATACCATCTCGATTGCTTTTAATGCTAAAGCATCACTATAGTCACTAGCTGCAGTAGATACAAAGGCTTCAACTGCATGTGCCAAAACATCCATTCCAGTATTAGCTGTAATATGTGCTGGCATTGTAGCAGGAATTTTAGGGTCAACGATTGCTATATCTGGTACAATTTCTGGAGATACAATTGGATATTTAATCTTATTTTCTGTATCTGTAATAACAGAGAAAGCTGTAATCTCAGATGCTGTTCCACTAGTAGAAGGAATTGCAATAAATTTAGCCTTATTTCTTAACTTAGGCATAGAAGCTACTTCAATAATATCTTCAAACTCTAAATCTGGATGCTCATAAAATGCCCACATAATCTTAGCAGCATCTAAAGCTGAACCTCCACCTATAGCAATGATCCAATCAGGATTAAAGTCTAACATCTCTTCTTTTCCTTTGATTACAGTCTTAACTGATGGATTAGGCTCTACTCCATCAACTATTTTAGACTCAATACCAGCTTCTTTTAAATAATCTACTGCTTGGTCTAAGAAACCAAATCTCTTCATTGAACTTCCACCTGTAACTAAAACCGCTCTCTCTCCTTCTAATCCTTTCAAAATCTCTAAAGAATTCTCACCAAATTCAATATTTCTTGGAATCAAAAATGTACTCATCTCATCACCCCTAATGTTATTATTTTAACAATTATATTATAACATAAGTGGTAATATAGTGCAATATTATATAAAAAATTAAAAAATATCTGACTTTTCTATCTAATTTAAAGTAACAATCAACTTTATTTATCATTCTTTAATAATTATTATCTTTTAATTGTTAAATATAAGTCAATTTTGCTTCCTGTTTATTGCAATTATAAAACTACCTACTTTCAAATGAAAGTAGGTAGTTTTATAATATTTAAGGTACCTCATGGCCCATTGAACTCTGTAAAATTTCAAACCATTGCTCCCTACTCAGCTCTATTTCCATAGCTGCAACAGCACTTTTGATTCGCTTTATTTTTCCACTTCCTACAATAGGGATTATCTTAGCTGGATGCTCTAATAACCAAGCATACATTACTTGGTCAATCGACTTAGCATTGACTTCTTTAGCTATCTGCTCTAAAGTCTCTCTGACTCTAATAGCTTTTTCATCTTGAGAAGTAAAGACCCTGCCCCCTGCCATTGGCGACCATGCCATTGGAGCAACCCGTTTCTCTTGACAATAATCTAATGTCCCATCCTCTATATTCTCTAGCTCCATTACCGAAAGCTCAATTTGATTAGTTAACAGAGGAAAATCTAAACGAGAGCTCAATAAACTAAATTGATGGGCTTTGAAGTTAGAGACTCCAAAGTTTAACACCTTACCTTCTTCTTTTAACTCTGTAAATACCTCTGCTACTTGATCGGCATCCATAAAAGGATCAGGGCGATGAATCAACAGCAAATCTATATAATCTGTCTTAAAATTTCTTAAAGAATTCTCCACAGATTTTCTAATATGTTCCTTACTGGTATCATAAGATTTAATCTTGTGTTCAGGACGATTTTCAGAGATTAACTTAATTCCACACTTAGTTACTAGCTCAATTTCATCCCTTAGCTTAGGCTTTAGACTTAAAGCCTCTCCCAAAATACCTTCACAGGTATAATTACCATAGATATCTGCATGGTCAAAGGTGGTTATCCCTAACTCTAGACATTCTTCCACCAGCTCTATAATCTCTTCTTTAGACATATCCCAGTCTGCTAAACGCCAATGCCCGTGAACAACTCTTGATATCTCTAATGTATCACTTAACTTGATTCTTTCCATAACTAATCCTCCTTTTAAGTTCAGTAACGAGTAAAACAATAATCATTATCAAATTTCTTCACTCTTTCTACAAATCCTTTGGACTCTTGTGAGAAGAAATAAAGTTTCATGTTTTTGAGAAACTTTATAATCGCTCTGATAAGTAACAGATTTAAACCTGTTGCTCAATATTATAACAAACCAAATACAAAATCTTTAATGATTTCTGTAATATATTATCTCTTGTAAATTTTTCACTTCTTCTATATCTTCCAAATTAGGCTATCCCTACCTAATAATTCTTCAAATTTATCTACACTATATTTATTATCTTCAATTGCAATAACTTCCTATGATTTTAAAATCCCCATATACTTATCTAAAACTACATCTTCACAAACTTTATTACCAGAAAGATAAAAATTAACTTTTCCTTGACTATCAGTATTTATATTAGAGTATCTTTCTTCTATGCTCCTTTTTAAGTGCTTTACTGTAGCCAAATTACCATCAATTATATCTATATGAGCAGGAAGTATCTCTCTAAAGAAGCTTTTATAAAAAGGAAAATGAGTACACCCCAGCACAATTGTCCCATAAGCATTCAGATTATAGGGTGCAAATTTATCTTTTAAATATCTAGTTATTATCTCTTCATCAAATACAAAATTTTCAGCAAATTCTACTAACTCTGGTAACGGCAATGAATCAACAATATCTTTAGAATCTAATCTAGAAACCAACTTTTGATATTTCTCTTCTTTTAACGTCAAAGGAGTAGCCAGTACTAAAACCCTCTTACCATCACAATTTTCTACAGCTGGTTTAACAGCCGGCTCCATTCCTATAATAGGAATATTATATTGTTGTCGTAGATCTTTTATTGCAATACTAGTGGCTGTATTACAAGCTATTAATACTGCTTTAACTCCTTGCTTGATAATAAAATCAACTGCATTAAAAATATAATTTTTTACTTCATTTTTAGGCTTAATGCCATAAGGAACATTTTCAGTATCAGCATAGTAGATATACTCATGATTAGGCAATATTTTCAAAGCCTCTTTCAATACTGTAAGTCCACCTATTCCAGAATCTAAAAAGCCTATTTTCACCATCTCACCTCCAAAACAATTAGG
>Ga0163224_100214_pt1 | contig 9759 bp, 8 predicted proteins | sample MSEWel2016_03_03_FD_113141 | JGI IMG/M metagenome (GOLD analysis project Ga0163224, IMG submission 113141) | Subsurface microbial communities from deep shales in West Virginia, USA - MSEEL Well Study Marcellus 5H_2016_03_03 ... | reverse complement strand
ATCTCATAAATATCAGCTAATAATTCTTCATCATCGATTCTAACTGATAGTTCTGCCTTAGAGTTAGCCTTAAAACTGATATTATACTTATACTTTATCATTTCGTTGAAGATATGATAAATTTCTTCTTCGTCCTTGGTTTTTTTGATCTGTTTATAATATTCCTTTAATCTTTGGTCTTGACTACCTTTGTATCTTTTTATTATTAAATAGACAAGTACTAACAGAATCAATAGTCCAATTATAGCCAAAGTTATCTTAAAATAACTCTTCTTTACCTTAAAGATATAATAATCTTCATTATCTTGATTATCAGTATTAATTTGGGTTATCTCGATACCCTTTGTTTGGGACTGATTAGTAGAATTGCTACTTGTAGTTAGACTCTGTTGAGCCTGTTTAGCTTGACCCGTAACTTTGATAGTTTTTGCTGCTATAGTCCCATATTCATACTCTTTCTTCTCTGGATTGAAGTAAGGTATCTTGATTTCAGGAAGGCTAAGCTCACCACTTTTTTTAGGAACAAGGATAATATCAAAACTCTTTTCAGCATAGTATTCCATCCCTCTAATCTCTTCTTTCTTATCCTTTTGAGTCTGATAAATCTCAACATCAGAGATGTCCCCGTTTAATACCTTATCTAGACTATCTAGATTAACATCACCAGATAACTTAATATTTAAGGTAGTGGAATCACCGTAATTCACCTCTTGATCAGCCAAATTACTATCAAATTGTAAATTACCAACAATTCCTGTGAAATCCTCGGGTTGACCCTCTTGAGGTAAGGGCAAAACCTTAATTGTTTTAGCTTCTGTATTAAAGTAGGTAGCTTTGGAAGAACTAAAGAAGTCACCTGTATTGATATTTGCTTGGAAAGGGTAACTTGCTATCTCTAAAGTTCCTGTCTTAGTTGGTGTTAAGATAACCTGTCCAACCTCATACTTGATATACTTTTTACCATCAAGATAGACATAATTGGCCTTTAATTGGTCTTTGGATTTAGGCTGACTGATAAAATCATTGAAGTTAAACTGATCTAAGAAACCATAGTTATCAAGATTATAGCGAGTAAAAAGGTCATATTTTAAGATAACCTTCTGACCAAAATAAATCTTATCTTTAGATAGAGTCGTTCTAATAAAGATATTGCTATTCTCATGATTTGGACTAGTTTTTCTTTTAGTAACCTTGATCTCTAATTTATTAGTTCTATAGGTCTTTCCTTTGTATTCAACTACCCCTTGTAGGCTAAACTCACCTACCTCTTTAGGCATAATTACATAATGATATTGCCTACTATAACTTCTCTTCATATTGATAATAGTTGTTTGAGTACCAGATTTCTGAGATAGAACTTGAAAATCATCTAATCCTTCTACTTCAATGAGCTCTGCCCCTTTAGCATCCTTTAGTGATACTACTAAATTGGTATTTGTTCCTTCTGATAAATAAAGATTATCTATATCTAAACGAAACTCCTCTTCCGCTCCAAAAGCCAGTGCAGAGAAGATTAATAAAAACAGTAGTGAAGATACTATTACATTGCTTATCCTCTTCACAATTTCACCCCCGATTTAAATATTACCTGTGAGTAGTAAAAAACAGTGAATGACAAATAAGGCAAGTCAGTAGTTTTTAATTCTTAACTAATCATTCGTTACTCATCACTTCTCACTGTCCTTATCACCAATCATAATTATCCTCTTGATTATCTCCAGACTGCTTCATCTGTTGATTATTCTTAAGACTATCCTTCTCTTCCTTCTCCAGTGCTTGGAGTATAGTTAATGCTTCCTCTAGCTTTTTTGGGTCTAGCTTGCCCTCCTGCTGTTGTGGAGTAGCTTCTTGAGCAGAATTTTTCTGTTTATCGTCTGCTTTATTCTCTTTGACCTGACTATCTTCACTAGATTTTTGCTCTTGTTGGTCTTTCTGTCCTTCTCTTCCATCTGATTTTTTATTATTTTCCTGATTTTGCTTATCCCCTTGATTTTCTTTTTTATTATCTTGATTTTGCTTATTATCCTTATTCTGTTCTTCTTTATCTTGAGAGCCCTTCTGACCATCCTGATTCTCTTTCTTCTTTTGACTTTCTTTATTCTCTTGTTCTTTCTTATTATCTTGTTGATTTTTCTGCTTTTTTTTCAATTTAGTTAATAATTGATCGACATATTCATAGTTAAACTTCAACTTTCTATCATTCATATCTAGTTTAATTGCTGATTTATAGTTGTGCAAAGACTCTTGATAATTTTTAATCTTCTCAGCTATCTGTTGGCTCTGATCTCCTAACCTCTTATAAGCATTTCCTATGTTCATATAAAGATCTTTATCTTTGGCTATTTGATTATAATAAGTTAAAGACTCCTTATATCTCTTCTGCTTATATAAAGCATTGGCTAGATTATAATTTAGCTGCTGGTTATTGGAATTAACTTTTAATCCTGATCGGTAATGCTTTATAGCTTCCTGATATTTACCCTGATTATAAAGTTGATTCCCTTCTTCTAGCAGCTGAGCTATACTCTTTTGCTCCCTGTTGCATCCTGTCAATAAGATTACTATCATTAAAATAAAGATAAAGTAATAAGAGCTTCTCTTCATTTAAGCCCCCTCCATTCAGGTAAAAGATATCCTACTAAGAATAAGAATAGACCAGTGGCTAAGAAATACTGATATATCTTAGTAAACTTCTTCACCTTATCCTTACTGTATTTATCCCTTTTTAATTTGGATATGTCATCAATCAACTGTCCAATCTCACCACCGGTTAAAGAAGCAAGATAGAACTTCCCTCCTCCATTCTCAGCAATCTTCTTTAAGGAAGCGATATTCAATTTAGAGTTGACATACTTGCCTGCTTGATTTCTCTTATAGCCGACTTTAGTTCCCTGACTATCATATGCAGGAATTAATGCCCCTTCTTTACTACCTACACCTACTGTATATACCTTCACCTCTTCTAGACCCTTAGCTACCTCTATTCCAGATTGGTTGTGCTCCTCCCCATCACTAAAGATAACTACAACTTTATCACCCTTAGCCGATTCGTCAAAAGACTCTTTAGCTAACTTTAGGGCAGCAGCAATATTTGTTCCTCCTCCAGCAATCAGATCAGTATCGATTACCTCTAAAAACATCTTTGCTAGATCATAATCATCAGTTAAAGGCATCTGGACATAAGAGTCTGAGGAGAAAGGAATCAAACCAATCCGATCTCCTTCTAGAGAATCGATTAAATTCTCTATACTCTTTTTGCTCCTTGCCAACCTATTTGGTTTGATATCCTCAGCTAACATACTCTTAGAGGTATCGACTAAGATGTATAGATCTAAGCCTGATCGTTCGACCTCTTGATACCCCTTAAGAATCTGAGGACCTAATAGAGAAAAGGCTATCAATATAATCCCCAAGGTCATTAAGGTAGGTTTAATTACCTTAAACCTATAATCTATATTAAAAGACAAGGCTTTAATAATTGAATTACGCTTCTGATAGGCCAAAATTAAAGTTATAAGTACTAAAATTGGAATTAAAAAAAATATATAATTATGTGTATTACTAAACTCCACCTTCAACTCACCCCCAAATTAAAGCAATGTACAATTTACAATTAACAATTGATAATTAAAACTATCAAAATATTTTAAGAACTTAATCTTTTAATTGTACATTATCAATTGTAAATTATAGTCACGGTATTTTAACAAAGAGATACTTCTCTAAAAAGACCCCAACTAAAAGGAGTAATAGTCCCCATTTAATAAACCCAAAAGCCAATTCCCTATATTCAAAATAATTATTAACATCAAATTTTGTCTTTTCAAGCTGGTCAATTCTATCAAATATCTCCTTTAAAGCATTGGGATCCTTAGCTCTAAAGTACTCTCCCTGAGTATCTGTAGCAATCTGCTTTAATAGCTTTTCATCTAAACCACCACGATAGGTCTGATATCTTATTTGACCAAAAAAGTCTTTTCCAACAGGTATCTTAGTGATATCACTGCCTACCCCAACGGTATAGATCTTAATCCCCATATCCTTAGCTAACTGGGTTGCTGTCTTGGGATTAACCTTTCCTGCATTATTCTCACCATCGGTCACTAGGATGATGACCTTAGATTTGGCATTACTCTTCTTGAGACGATTAATCCCAACAGAAATCCCCATCCCAATGGCAGTTCCATCTCTATTAACATCCTCTGTACTTGTCCTTGCTAAAGTCTCTTTTAAGATATTATGATCTAAGGTCAGAGGTATCTTAGTATAAGCTGTACCAGAGAAGATAACCAAAGAGATTCTATCCCCCTCCCTGCCCTCAACAAACTTACTAATAGTATCCTTAGCTACACTTAGACGATTTGGATCAAAATCTATCGACTTCATGCTCCCCGAAACATCTAAAGCTACTACAATATCTATCCCTTCTTTTTTGATATTGCTAAGCTCTTTTCCAGACTGAGGACGGGCTAGAGCAACTACCAATAAAATAACTCCAGCTAAGATTAGATACCTGCCAAACTTATGCTTAATTGTCTTCTTCAACCCTGCTTCTTTTAACAGAGCTATACTTGAAAACCCTATACTCTTACTCCTTCTCTTCTTCAAAAAAAGATAGATAAATATCGGAATCAAAAATAAAAGATACCAGTGCAAGAATCTAAACATAATTCACACCTTCTTTACTTGCTTCTATCAAATCGACTATTCTAATCAACTCTTCACGCTTCTCTTTCTTCTTTTCTAAGCTGACCTCCTTGCCTCTATACTTGCAGATATCAACAAAGCTCAACCATTCTTTAATCTGATTTAAATAATCATCTAATTGGGGAATATAATTTATCTCTGCAATAATTTCATTAGAGGTCTTACCTATAATTTTACGATTGAAGGTCTGTTCTAAATAATCCTTAAAAGCAAGGGTTAAATAGACAAAATAATTATCATCCTCTAGCTTAATCTCCTCTATCTTAGTTCTAAACTGACTATAAACACTCAACTCTTTTCTACTTCTATTGCTAAATATCTTTCTTAAACGCAAAAATGATAATAATGCAATCACAGCCACCATCACAACTAACAGCTTATACATAGGAAGCATCTTATCGACCTCCTTAGCCTCTAAATCACCTTTAAAGATATCCTGGCGATCGATCTCATCTAAAGTAGATGCTACTTGAATCTTCAACTGCCTATCACCTAGCTTGACAATCTTCTTACCTGCTTCAAAGCTCCTAATCGCTATTTTGTATCCTGAATCTATCTTTTCTAAGCTCTCTATCTCAAAATCTTTAAAGCTATCTCTAATCTCTGCTTGGGATAGATCGGTCTTAGCTATCTCTAATTGAATCAAATCGCCGATATGAATAGCTCTACTTTCAGCATATACATAACTATTAACTAAAACTAACCCAGCTAAGAGCACAGCTAATAAAATAAAATTTCTTCTCATTCTCATCTCATTCTCCTTTTAAAGAATAGCATTAATGCTTTCACAAAATCTTCATCAGTATAGATATTAAGTAAATTCCTAACTGGTAATTTAATAGTAGATTCCAGCTCAGTTCTACCCTGTAAATTATCTAAAACAATAGTCTCACCAGTCTCTAAATCTTCAAATTCAAAGATAGCACCCTTTGGTAGACTCTCTTCTCCTTTATCGATAACTCTAATTAAAACTAGATCATGCTTCTTATCAGCTATCTTTAACTCCTTCTCATAATCCTTATCAAGAAAATCAGAGATTAAAAAAACTATACTCCGCTTCTTCTCTACTCTATTGAAATACTGTAGAGCCTTTTTAATAGCTGTACCTTGATTATTAGGTTGAAAACTTAAAATCTCCTCAATAATAGATAAGACATGCCTCTTCCCCTTTTTAGACGGAATCAGCTTCTCCACCTTATCAGTAAATAGAATGCTACCTACCTTATCATTATTCTTCACTGCCGAAAAGGCAAGAGTAGCACCAATCTCAGCTATAATATCCTTCTTCTTAGCAAAACTATTAGAGCGGGACATATCTATTAAGAGAAACATATTCAGCTCCCGTTCTTCATGAAACTTCTTGATATAGGCCTTGTTCTGGCGAGCCGTTACATTCCAATCTATACTTCTAATCTCATCACCAGGATAATACTCCCTGATCTCATCAAACTCCATCCCCTTGCCTTGAAAGGCAGAGCGATACTCTCCAGAAAATATCTCCTCAATAATTCTATTAGATTTAATCTCTATCCTTCTTATCTTTTTAATCAAATCTTTAGAAACGATAATAATTCACCTCCTAAAGTTCAGTGATAAGTAACGGGTAACGAGTGACCAGTAAAACAATAATTATTATCAAATTTCTTCCTTCGAGTTCTTCGAACTCTTCGTGAGGAGAAATAAAGCTTCATGTTTCTGAGAAACTTTATAATCACGGAGAGCTTCTCAAAACTCATAGAGAAAAATTTCCGACCGAATTTTTCCAATCCACTCTTCACTGTTTCTATGGTAATCTTACATTATCCAAAATATCAGCAATTATATCCTCTTCACTGATCTCCTCAGCCTCTGCTTCATAGCTAAGTAAGATTCTATGACGCAAGACATCATAAACTACTGCTTTAATATCATCAGGTATTACATAAGCTCTGCCTTCTAAGAAGGCTCGCCCCTTAGCTGCTAAAATTAAATTAATAGAAGCCCTTGGCGATGCTCCACAAGCTATGTATTCATTCTCTTCTCTAGTCTTAAAGATAATATCAAGAACATAGTCCTTTAGGTTCTCATCAACATAGATATCTCTGACTATCTCTCTAATCTCAAAGATACTATCTCTACTTAACAGTCTATTTATCTGAATATCTTCCAATCTTCCTTGCTCAGTTATTAAGTCAATAACCTTCTTCTCCTCAGCTTTACTTGGATAACCTACCTTTAACTTCATCATAAATCTATCCTGTTGAGCCTCTGGCAAAGGATAAGTTCCCTGCTGTTCTAATGGGTTTTGTGTAGCCAATACCAAAAAAGGTCTATCTAACAGATAAGTCTTCTCACCAATAGTAACCTGCTTTTCTTGCATAGCCTCCAATAAAGCCGACTGTACCTTTGCTGGTGCCCGGTTAATCTCATCAGCAAGGATAATATTAGCAAAGATTGGACCTTTTTTGGTCACAAACTCTCCTGTATGCTGTTTATAGATCTCTGTCCCCAAAATATCTGCTGGTAATAAATCTGGAGTAAACTGTATCCTTTTAAAATCAACCCCCAAAACCTTAGCGCAGGTGTTGACTGTCAGTGATTTAGCCAAACCTGGTACACCTTCTAATAATATATGACCACCAGTAAAGATTCCAATTAAGATTCTTTCAACCATATAATCTTGTCCTACTACTGATTTTGCTATCTCTTGCTTGACTAAACTGATTAACTCCTTCTTCTTAGCAACCTTCATTTCTAGCTGTGCAATATCCATATCTAAAAACAACCTCCTTAACAATTATAGCTTTATTATAAAAAATAGCCCAATTAATATCAATTAAATGAGCTATTTTATAAATTGTACCTTATTATTACATTATAAACCTTAATTTTGACAAAAATATGACGATGTGGATAATTAAAATCAATAACTTCACTCCTTGCTTCTGCTTAGAATAAGTGATTATTTATTTAAGTAGCACTTTTTATACTTTCTAACACTGTCATAAAGGCATAGTAAAAGTCAGTATTAATACTGACTTTTAGATCTAACTTCTCATTTTAAATTATAAATTCTTGGGTCCCTTACAAGCTTCCAACCATACTGATCTTTAATTAGATCAATAGCTAATGATAAATCTTCTTGTTGATTATTATCATCATAAAAGGAGATAGCTACTCTGGCTGTGTTTTCCACTTGATTTCTTAGCTCTAAAGTATACCCAAGCTCCCCAAAATTATCTAAACTTATTATCACTATCCTTTCTTCTATCTGCTTTAAATTCTTATTATTCTTAAGTTGATTTAAAGACCTATTCCCTTGAACTTTATTCCAGTAACTTCCATAAACCATCTCTAAATTATCACTTAATATCCCTTGAGCCAAAGCCCTGGCAGTAGCAATCGGTGAATAATATAACTCTTTGGCATCCTTAAAGCTCTTAACCAAGTCCTTTAAATAATCTACTCTATTATCTAAATTAGGATGGCTAGAAAACAGCTCTCCTAATCTAGTATCATTACTACCACCTTCTTTAAGAATATACATTAGCTCTATAGCACCATAAGAGTCATAGCCAGCCCTTTCACTTAAAGATACTGAATATTCATCAGCATCCCTTTCCTGTTCTCGACTATAACCTTTTTCCAATAAATTAAGTCCAATATTTCCTGCCACATCTAAAATCCCTTCATATCTATTACCCTTGGTAAAGGTCTCAAAAAGTACTCCACCTACCTGTAAGCCTTGAATTAGATTAATACTCTCCTCTATATCATTATTGACACCATGGCCTAACTCATGGGCGATAACTGCTGCTAACTGATTATCATCTTTTAAGCGATCTACTAGCCCTTTAAAGAGTACTAAGTTCCCATCACCAAGATAAGCTGCATTTAATACAGGTGCATCGACAATATATAACTTGAAGTTCAAGTCTCGAGCATCTTTGGCAGCCTCTGCAGACAGTCTATCAAAGATATTATAAATCCGATTTCTAGCTGTTGCTTCTAAATAAGCAAGCCCATACTCTTCTTGATACTTGACCAAGTTCTTCTTTGCAATCTCCTTCTCCAAATCTGAAACCGCATCTGCTGGTAGATTTATCAAAAATAGAGCTGATATTATAAATAATATAGTGGAAAAGCTCTTACTATATTTTAACATTTAACCACTCCTACCTCTAATTCTTACTTAAAAATTTTAGGAAATTAATTATATAAATACTGATAACCAAGCCTAAAGTGAAACTTGTAGTATTTTTATGTTTTTTGATTTCAACTCGTTACCCGTTACCGTCATCCAACTTAACCTTAATTTAAATTTCTTTGTAAAGTTGAATGACTATAGTTACTCAATCTTTAGCTTTAAATAAGTGCTCTCTCCATCTTTAACCTGTATCTCTAACTCCTCTGAACTCTCCCATGAGACCAGTTTAACTCTATATATGCCACTAGGTAACCCTATAAAGTTAACCTCTCCATTGATTGTATAAGCAAAATCCAGACGTTGTTCATACTTTGCTGAATAAAGACCTACATAAACATCATCTAATAAATCCCCTTGATTATCATAGGTAATTATCTTTAAATCTCCCTGCCCCTCACATCCCACTAGAATAGTCATCAAAAGTAATATAATCATAATCAAAAATACTCTTTTATACTTCAAATCATCTCCACTCCTATCTCTAAATTTCACTCAAATTCTCGCTAAATTATTACTAAAAACAGATCTATATTAATCTAAGAGAATTTATCCTTTAAACTTAATAAAATTATAACAACTTATTATAAAGCTTTGCTATTATAAACTCAAATCCTGCTGTAAAGTTATAGTAATATAGAATCCTATAACTATAAAAGTGTTGTTATATAATGGTGATGCGACACTTTTATTTCAGTTTACAGTTGACGGTTGACAGTTAAAATCTTTAAAACCGAAGAAGATTCCTGTTTGAACGAAGCAAAAATTGAGCTGGAATTTAGAGTTTAATCAAATTTTAAATAAAGAATATGATTAATGATAATAATTAATATTTTGATTGCGTAGTGAGTTTAATTTTCTTCTTGATT
>Ga0163224_100212_pt1 | contig 9819 bp, 9 predicted proteins | sample MSEWel2016_03_03_FD_113141 | JGI IMG/M metagenome (GOLD analysis project Ga0163224, IMG submission 113141) | Subsurface microbial communities from deep shales in West Virginia, USA - MSEEL Well Study Marcellus 5H_2016_03_03 ... | reverse complement strand
GATTCAAGAAAGGGTGTACAGCGCTTAGCCCAACAACTGATACGACAACAGAGAAAAGAAGAAGAGCTAAGAGCAAAGTATGAGAAGATGAGTGTTCATGAAAGGAGAGTAAAGCAGAAGGGATATAGGATAATTGGGGGTATTGATGAGGCAGGAAGAGGACCTTTAGCAGGACCTGTGGTGGCGGCTATAGTTATCTTGCCAGAGGATGAACAGATTTTAGGCTTAGATGACTCTAAAAAGTTATCTGAGAAGAAGAGAGAAGAGCTCTTTGGAATAATTCAAGAGAAGGCAATAGATATAGGTGTAGGAATTGTTGATAATAACAGGATTGATGAGATTAATATTCTACAGGCTACATATCAGGCAATGAGAGAAGCTATAAATAGTTTAGAGCATAGACCAGAGTACTTATTAGTCGATGCTGAAACGATTCCAGATATCACTATTGCTCAAGCAGGAATCATTGAAGGTGATGCCCATAGCGTCTCTATTGCAGCAGCTTCAATTGTAGCTAAAGTCACTAGAGATAGAATGTTAGTTGAATATGATAAGGAGTATCCACAGTATAAATTTGCTTCAAATAAAGGATATGGTACAGGAGAGCATATCCAAGCTTTAAAGAGATATGGAATAACTCCCTTACACCGTACTTCCTTTGGGATAGTCAGAGAATCCATGAATGGGTGATAATATGCTAAAGGCAGGAGATATCATAGAAGGTACGGTATTGGAGGTTAAAGCAGAGAGCGTGGTTATTAAATTTGGTAGAAGGGCAATTGAAGCAAGTTGTAAGGCAGAGCTAGAAGAAGGGGAGAAGATTAAAGTCAAGATCAAGGGCTGGTATAATGGTAAGCTACTGCTTAAAGTCTTAAATAAAAACGATGGACTTGGTTCAAACTCTATAGATATAAGAGTTTAGGGTCTTTAATAATTCTTTAAAGAGAGACTAATTGATTTAAATAATCATATAAATTATCTCTTTTCTCTTTATCTTCAAATAGGAATAATTCTGTCTTTCCATAGGCTTCATTACCTAGTACTATACTGATTGTCAGGTCTAATCCCCATAATTCTTGATCAAATTCTTCTGCTAGCTCTTCAGCCTCAACCTTTTCAATTTTGATTGTAGAGTCCTTTTTTGTCATCATTACTAGCATTTCTGTAAAATTTAATAAGACATTACTGTATTCTAACTTCTTTTCGATATATTCTTGAATAGTTGTATTGTTTTCCATAAGTTGTCACTCCTTTATTCAGTCTATTAACTGTAAATTTAATTTCTTTTACCATAATTATAACATAAGTCATAATCATAAATGAAGTATTATTTAAAGGGGAATGGTTGTCAAGAGCCTCCTTTTGACTTTTAGTCAAAAGGAGGCTCTTTAGTTATTTTTATAGGATGATTTTCTGATAAGGAAACCGTTTTTTTAATATAGAGAAGGTTTATTTTCTTTTATATAGAATTAAATAGAAACAAATAGAAAATAATACATTAGATAAAGGGGTTCTTAGATGTGCAAATAGCTAGAAAAATATACCTATTCATTCTATTTTTAATCATATTAAATCTTATTTCTTATGTGGAGGCTTTGGAGGATAATGAGATATTAATTTTAAACTCCTATTATAGAGGGTATAATTGGGAAGATGATATTAACAATACTTTGCTTAAAGGCTTGGGTTCTGGTAAGAATAATATTCATATTGAGTATATGGATATTCATCATGCTAACGGTGAGTCTTATCTTAATAGATTATATGATATCTATAAGTCTAAATATCAAAATTATCAATTTGACCTTATTATTGCTGTTGACAATGCAGCTTTTGATTTTTTATTGAGATATAAAGAAGATTTATTTCCTCAGGCATCGGTGGTCTTTTGTGGAGTAAATAATTTTGACGATAAACTTCTTGCAAGAAAGCAAGGCTTTACAGGTGTAGTAGAGAAAGTAGATCTGATAGGTACTCTAGACATTGCTTTACAATTACATTCAGATATAGATAAAGTAGTATTATTTGTAGATGATACCTCTATAGGAACTGTTAAAGATGAGATTTTAAAAGAAGAGCTATTACACTACAATAATGAGGTTGAATATGAGATTATTAGAGCAGAGAGTATAATGATAGCTCAGGAGAAGGTTAGAAGTCTAGCTGAAGGTGACATAGTAATTTTAGCAGGAGGCTTTAATGATAAAAATGGTAATAGACTCTCACTAAAGGATACTAGTAATTTATTAGCCATCAATAGTCAAGTACCAATCTATAGTCTTTGGAAGTTCTTTTTGGGGCATGGAATTGTAGGTGGTAAGTTGACTAATGGTCATTATCAAGGTGTCTTTGCTAATGAGTTAGCTAATAAAGTTCTATCTGGAGAGGATATCAATAATATACCTGTTATAAAAGATATCCCTAATCTGTATATGTTTGACTATAAAGAGATGAAGAGGTTTGGTATTAAAGTCTCTAATTTACCTCTAGAAAGTATTATTATAAGTAGAGACCAATCATTTTTTATGAAAAATAAAGATAAGCCGATCTTTCAAGTTATCATCTTTTCTATAATTATTCTACTCTTTTTAGTGATTATTCTCAGTATCAATATATTCAAGCGCAAAAGAGTAGAAGGTGAATTATTGCTTATAAAGGAAGAGCTAGAGAAGAAGGTAGCAGAGAGAACTATTAAATTAAGGCTTGAAAAAGAAAAGCTACATAGTTATTTAGATATGGCTGATGTGGTTTTTGTAGCATTGGATTTAGAACAGAAGGTAACAATGATTAATAAGAAAGGCTGTAAGCTTTTAGGATATCCTAAAGAAGAGATAATAGGTAAGAACTGGTTTGATAATTTTATGAGACAGGAGGATAGAAAAGCAGTAAAGAATTTATTTAAAAATAGAGTTGTCAATAGAGAGAAGTATGAAGAAGGGGAAATCTTTATCACTAAGACAACAGAGAACCTTCTAGTAAGTAGAAGTGGCGAAACTAGAATAATAATTTGGCATAATGCAATCTTAAAAGATAAGAATGGAAACGTTACAGGAACAGTAAGTTCAGGGATAGATGTTACTAAAGAGAGGTTATTAGAAGAGAGATTGGAAAAGAGTATAATTAATATTGATGACCTTCTAAACTTTCCTCCTGAATTAAAAAAGCCTTTGAGCTTAATCTTTTCCTCACTCCATATATTAGATATTAGTGAAATCTCTTTTATAGTTATGGATAGACAGAAGAGATTTGTAATGGCTAATCAAGCAGCTGAAGATGTGTTTGGGTATAATCGGGAAGAGATTATTGGCACTAAGGTATTGGAGTTTATTAAAAAAGAGGAGAGAGATGAGGTAGATCAAACTCTTAACAATATATTAGCCCAGAGATTGAAATTACCATTCTATATTGAGATTAGCTGTTTAACTAAGGATGGCAGAGAGAGGATAATAGCTTGGTATATCTCTATTTTAAAAGATGACAATGGAGTTGTGCAAGCTATTTTTAGTACAGGTGTGGATATTACTGAACGTAAACTATTAGAAGAGAAGCTAGAATATAATAAATTGAAGGTAGAGTTTTTTGCTAATTTGACCCATGAGCTAAAGACCCCTCTAAATCTAATCTTCTCAGCTGCCCAAATGCTAGAGATGTATCATAAAAAGAAGCTGCCAGCTGCAGAGCAAGAAGATGTAACAAGATATCTTAATATTATTAAACAGAATGGATATAGGCAGTTAAGACTGGTCAATAATTTAGTAGATATCACTAAGATTAATTCTAATTCCTTTAAGTTAGATTTAAAAAATCAAGATATAGTAGAGTCAGTTAGAGAAATTACCCTCTCTACAGCAGAGTATATTAAGAACAAGGATAGAATATTAGAATTTGATTCAAAACTTGATAAAAAGGTAATAGTCTGTGACTTCTTTGCTATAGAGAGAATTATTTTAAACTTATTATCTAATGCTGTAAAGTTTACAAATGAAGGTGATAAGATAATGGTGGAGTTATATCAAGCAGATAATAAGGTTATAATCTCTGTTAGTGATACTGGAATTGGAATAGAAGCTAGCAAGTTAGAGTTTATTTTTGATCGATTCAGACAGATTGATAAATCCTTTAGTAGAAATACTGAGGGAAGTGGTATCGGTCTTGCTATTGTCAAGCTGTTGGTGGAGTTACACAATGGGAGTATAAAGGTAGAGAGTCAGTATGGTCAAGGAAGTAACTTTATTATTGAATTACCAGATGTTGAATTGAAACAGGAAGATAATAAGATAGCTGTTAATAATAATATAGGAAATTTAGTTGATATAATTAATCTTGAATTTTCTGATGTTTATGGTCTATAGTTATTAGTTCTTATAATTGAATTTATGTTAAAATAAAAGCCCCATCAAGTTACTTGATGGGGCTATCTATATTAAAAGGTAACCTTGAAGATTACCTTTAATCTTATTATATGCAAAAGGAGAAAAATAAGTACTTGATTCCTAAAAAGATTATGTTAGCATTGTATATTAAATACAATTTTCTTCATTAACCTTTAGCCTGATATAACCATTAAACTATGATGCTGTATTTCTTATTAATGAATATTGGATATTTATGTATAATTATAGATGAAAAGGTTACCATATCTTAGTAATAAGGTTAGGGGGGATTTTTTTGGACACAAGAAGTTTAGGCAGAATGGGAGAAGAATTAGCTAAATTATTTCTAGAAAAAGAAGGATATCAGATTATAGAAGAGAATTTCTGGTGCCGTTATGGAGAGATAGATTTAATAGCTTTGCAAAAGGACTATCTAGTCTTTATAGAGGTTAAATTAAGCAGCAATAAATCATATATGAACCCACAGGAGAAGGTTGATTATAGAAAACAGAAGAAGTTAGAGCAAGTAGCTAGATACTATTTGAGTAATAAGCAAGTAGAGAGTGATTTTCGTTTTGATGTAGTAGCAATCTCTGGAGACAAAAGAGATAGGGAGATAGAATTATTTAAGAATGCTTTTTATTGTTAGGAGGAAGTTAAATGTTAGCAAAAGCTATAAGTAATGCAGTATTAGGAATAGATGGATATCTGGTAGAGGTGGAAGTTGATTTGGCTAAGGGATTACCTGCTTTTAATATAGTAGGATTGCCTGATGTGGCTGTTAGAGAGGCCAAGGAGAGGGTACGTTCTGCCATTAAGAACTCTGGTTACCCCTTCCCAATTAAGAGGATAACTGTCAATTTAGCCCCTGCCGATATTAAAAAGGAAGGAGCAGCTTTTGACTTACCTATTGCAATCTCTATTTTAGCAGCTTCAGGCCTGATAGATAATAGGAGATTGGATGATTATGCATTGATTGGAGAACTCTCTTTAGATGGCCAGATTAGAGGTGTCAAAGGGGTTTTATCGATGGCATTGGCGGCAAAAGCGGAAGCTAAAAAAGGTTTTATTCTACCAGTTGAAAATTCTCAGGAGGCTTCTGTAGTAGAGGGATTAGAAGTAATTGCTGTCAAGAATTTAGAGGAGACTATTGCTTATCTTAATGGGACTTTAAAGATTGATGCTATTAAAGAGAATTATCAATTGTCTAATAATCAAGAGTATAAGATTGACTTTTCTGATGTTAAGGGGCAAGAAGCTGCTAAGAGAGCCTTAGAGGTTGCAGCAGCAGGTGGTCATAATCTGATTATGATTGGACCGCCAGGGTCAGGAAAGACGATGCTGGCTAAGAGATTACCTACTATATTGCCTAGTTTGACTAAAGAAGAAGCTATTGAAGTTACTAGGATTTTCAGTATAATGGGTCGGCTGGCAAAGGAAAAATCTCTAATTACCAATCGACCCTTTCGTAGTCCCCACCATACAACCTCTGATGTTGGTCTAATTGGAGGTGGGAGGATTCCAAAGCCTGGTGAGGTCAGTTTAGCTCATCATGGTGTTCTATTTTTAGATGAACTGCCTGAGTTTAAGAAGAATGTATTGGAGGTTTTACGCCAGCCTTTAGAAGAAGGAAGGGTTACTATCTCAAGAGCATTAACTAGTTTAGATTATCCTGCTAAATTTATGCTGATTGCAGCGATGAATCCCTGTCCTTGTGGTTATTATGGGGATATCAAACAGGAATGTGCTTGTACTCCTAAGCAAGTTAATCGCTATCTTAGCAAAATATCAGGTCCCTTGCTTGATAGAATTGATATTCACCTTGAAGTTCCTCGCTTAGAGGTTGAAGAGTTAACTAATTATCAAAAAAGTGAAAGTTCTGTTGATATCAAAAAGAGGGTAGAAGTGGCAAGAGAGCTTCAAGCAGCTAGGTTTAAAGCTGAAGAGATTAACTGCAATGTAGAGATGACTAGCTCGATGGTAGAGAAATACTGTATTATGAATCAAGCTGCCGTTAATTTATTGGAGCAGGCGATTACCAGGTTAAACCTAAGTGCTAGAGCCTATGATCGGATATTGAAATTGGCTAGGACTATAGCTGATTTAGCAGGTGAAGAGATAATCTTATCAGAACATATAGCTGAAGCAATACAATATCGGAGTTTAGATAGAAAGTATATTGGTGGAGTATGAGTTTAAAGTGAAATTTAATGGATATATTGCGACAGTTTAGTAATCAGTAACGAGTGACAGGTAACGAGTAAAAATCTCCTCTCGTCACTTGTTACTGTCGTAATATCTCTATATAATGATAAATTTGAATTATACTTTAAAGCTATAGGATAAACTCTATTCTTTCATTTTATTATACTCTCTTATCAGGAATTCAAAAAATAATATAGTTAACGGTTGAACTACTAAGTATACAATTGAAGAATAAGCAAGGTTCCAGTTTTTATACTTATATATATCAAAAAGGACCATTATCCATTCAAAGCAGGTTGAAAATAGTGACCAGCTTATTATATATAAGCAGAGGTAGACGCCTCTAGGTTTTATCCAATCATAGAGGTAAACAAATAAATATCCAAAAGGGGCAAAGATCAAATAAGTAAATAGTCCAAAGAATTCATATTTTCCAGTATCCATAATATCATAAAAATCTATCCCCATTACATGAGCAGAAGCTAAGAGATGATCTGCTAAGCGTGCTATAGTAAATGCTTCTAATAAGATTAAAATAGTAATAACCTTTGGGAAACGTTTGGGAAGAAAACGAATGATTAATATTAATAAGAATAACACAGTTATAAGAAAAATTTCATTTTTATCAAAGCTTTTAGGTAAAGGTAGCATTAGCAATCGACCTCATCAGAAATAGATTTATTAAAGGCTTTGTTTAAAAGGTAGATAGTTAACAATAATGAAATCCAATAAAGGGCACTTTTTAATGAAGTCCATTTCTTATAGATAATAATTTTATTAGATAACAGCGTATATTCTATAAGAAAAAGTGAAGCTAAGCAGAGAATAGTCAAATTAAATTTTCGTAGTCTAGATTTACTAGAACTGAGATAATTAAAGTATAGAATGATTATTAAGGGAAAAAAGCTTGTCTGCATCAAGAAAAATAACAGTACTAAATAAAAATTAGAGGACAATTTAATATACTCTAAATTTAGTATCAATATATCAAAAGATGTTGTGATTAAAAAGGATAGTACAAAGTACATAAATATATTTTGAAATAAATTTAAACTTTTTTCAATTCTAAAGAAAGTGATGATTAATACTATAGTTAGGGCAAGCAAAAATACGATAATCATTATTATATCCTCCAGATTTATTAGTAAGAGAATTCTATTATTTATAAGCTTATCTTCCTTTATCTTAAGATAGAAGTAGATATTTTATTCTATATATTCACTATCTTTTCTCAAATTATAAATTAATATAGGAATAAATATGATCATGAATATAAAACTTACCTTAACAAAAGCTATTATTAGATTAGAGTATAATCAATCATAGAAACACTGAGAGGTTAAAAACTATGGAGATATTGCACATCTGGATATCTATTCTATTTTTGGGAATTATGCTTAAGTGGGGTGATTGGAAGAGATGGAGAGAATATTATCCCACAGTTTTATATATGTGCATGGGAGATTTAATCTATAATTTCTTAACTAAGGATGAAAAGTTATGGCGATGGGAGTCTCCAGTCTTTACCCATACTTTTTTGGATATGCTATGGATCTTTACAATCTTTCCAGCGATAGTTATAGTTTTTTTGTCTAATTAACCTAAAAATTAAAGCAGAAATTGATTCATATAGGTAGTTTTATTAGCGGCTATGCCATGCTTGAAGGAGGGTTATTTACATTAGGTTATATAACCTATCATAATGGGTGGAGTTATTTATATAGTTTAATATTCTATTTTGTGATGTTTCCGATGCTCAGGCTCCATTATAAAAGACCAATTTTAGCATGGATTCTTTACTTTATATTTGCTTATGCTCTATTATATCTATTTGGTCTGCCTTTAAGGATTTTACAGACTAATTAAAGGTTGTAACGTAAGGAGGAAGATCGAGATGGCTTTTTTAATAATTTCTATAATTATCTTTAATCTAATAGCTTATGTTATTACTAAAAGAATTACACTGATTGAAATATATACAACAAGAGAATGTTTAAATTTGTAAAAACATATCAGACATATAATTCTAAGTATAGATAATATACCTAATAGTAAAATAAATCAGCAGAGTTGAGATGATTAGCAATCCATAAAGAAGATACTTCTTTCTAATCTTCTCATAGAACATTCCTAAAAATACTGTTATCTCTAGGACTAGAATATGTCTAATAAAGTCAGCAATAGTTAAGACTCTATCACTAAAGAGTATCTTGTAGCTAAAGAAGTCATAATTTAGGAGTATTAGGATTAAAGTAAAAGAGAATAAGGTTCCAGAGAATATATTTCTAGTCAAGCTTACCTTCAATTCGCTGATCTCTTCTTTAGAGAATAAGGTGTTTTTAAAAGCATTTAGGGTAGTTAGAAGGAGAATATTGACTGAGTAAACAGGGATAGTTGTAGTTAGTGCAAGAGCTATAAGTTTAGCTGGTTTATCAGACCAAAGTAGTGAGAAGTTCTTAGTATATAGTTCTATAATCAATACACCGGTAAAGAGCATTGAAACTACTAAAAATAAAATTGATAGAGCTCTTTTACTATAAGAGGAAACGGTTTGAAAATAATGAGAGAATCTTTCAGTCAAAGGCTTATCACTAATGGTAGTATTCTCTTCAAAGTTAACCTTAGATTTATTTTCATTTACCTGCTCTGTTTTTATTTCAATTTCCTCTTGATTTAGGTCGATTATTTTATTCTGATCCTCTTTATTATCAAACAAAATATTAGCCACCTTTCTCTATGATTTTAATATTCCTTGATGTATTAATTTTAATTCTATATTAGCTTTAAAACACCTTTGTTTTAAGAATATATAGTTATTAAATTAACTCAATTATGAAATTGAATTATAGTAATTAATAATTTTTGAGAAGAGAATATAAAAATCCAAACCATAAGATACTCTACTTTAAGAGTTATTATGGTTTGGATCTATTAATTATTTAACCTGTACATACCCTGTTTCTTCCTGTCTGTTTAGCCTGATATAAGGCATAGTCTGCTTCTTCGATTATACTATTTAAATTTGTAGTCTTATCTGGATAAGTAGTTATTCCAAGAGAGACAGTAATATTTATTTTTTGTTGATCTGATAAGACAAATTGATGCTTTTCTACATTCTTTCTAATCCGTTCTGCTACTGCTATGGCTTTTTTGTTAGGGCAATCAGGTAGTAGGATACAGAACTCTTCCCCACCAGTTCTTGATACTATATCAAGGTCTCTACATGAACTAGACAGAACTT
>Ga0163224_100203_pt1 | contig 10006 bp, 6 predicted proteins | sample MSEWel2016_03_03_FD_113141 | JGI IMG/M metagenome (GOLD analysis project Ga0163224, IMG submission 113141) | Subsurface microbial communities from deep shales in West Virginia, USA - MSEEL Well Study Marcellus 5H_2016_03_03 ... | reverse complement strand
CCTTGAGGAGATGAAAGATGGCGATACAGCAGAGTATGATAAGACCTTGGAGATGCTCTTATTAATGACTGAGGTCGCCACTCACTTTTTAAAGGAGAATAAGGAGTTTAGGGAGAAATTTGCCGAAATTCATGCAGAATTTATTAAATCACCAGAGAGTGAGCGTGTAATCGAGGAGAGCATTATAGCATATGATAATTTCAAAGAAAAGCAAGAAACTATGGTATAAATATCTCTAACCTAGGATTCTAGAGAAGTAATACAATATACCTATAAAACGATATTATAAAGCAATAAGAAGTAGCCACTAGTGGCTACTTCTTTAACTTACTTTAAATTATCAGGATTTAAGCACTCCAACTCTGGAATAACAAACAATCCATCCTTTCTAATTAATCTATCATCAAAATAAATCTCTCCTCCACCATACTCTGCTCTTTGGATACAGACTAAATCCCAATGAATAGAAGATTTATTGCCATTACTGGCTTCATCATAACATTTACCTGGAGTAAAGTGGAAACTACCTTTAATCTTCTCATCAAAGAGAGTATCCTTCATCGGAGTCTCTATATAAGGATTGACCCCAATAGCAAATTCACCAATATAACGAGCACCCTCATCGGTATCAAAGACCTTATTGATCTTTTCAGTATTATTGGCAGTGGCCTTGATAATTTTACCATCCTTAAACTCTAGTCTAATATTTTCATATGTAAAGCCTTGATAGACTGCAGGTGTGTTATAGGTTAAAACCCCATTGACTGAATCTTTTACTGGTGCACTAAAGACCTCACCATCAGGAATATTCAACTTACCATCACATTTAATTGCTGGAATATCCTTAATTGAGAAGGTCAAATCTGTTCCTTCTCCTACTATCTTGACCTTATCAGTCTGCTCCATCAACTCTACTAAATTATCCATAGCTTCAGACATCTTAGCATAATCTAGAGTACATACATCAAAGTAAAAGTCCTCAAAAGCTTCAGTACTCATACTTGCCGATTGAGCCATGGAATGGTTGGGATATCTTAACACACACCATTTTGTATTTGGAACTCTAATCTCACCATGGATTGGTTTAATAAACTTCTCCATATAAAGCTGCATATTCTCACTGGGCACATCAGAGTTTTGAGTAATATTTTCAGCAGAACGAATAGCAATATAGGCATCCATCTCTTCCATTCTCATCTTATGGTATCTAGCTTGGGCTTCTAATTGTTCAGCACTGGCTTTGATCAATAGTTCTCTATTTAATAATTCATCATTAACCTCTATAAAAGGAAGAGCTCCTATTTCATAAGCTTCTTTTACTAATTGGCGAGCAAGGGGATTTTCTGCTCCAAATACTTCAATTAATATCTTCTCACCTTTCTTTAATTCAACAGAATAATTGATTAAATTAGTGGCTAATTCTTTTATTCTAGGATCTAACATACTCAGCACTCCTTTATGTAATTTATTAGTTCTAAGATTCATTCTAAACCTAATTATAATGAGGATTACTTCAAAAATCAAATTATAATATATTAAAACTAAAAGATATAACCCTTTAACAAATATTACTTTGATATACATCAGAGAATTCAATATTAACTCTTTCTATAATACTATCTTTAATATAAGTACTATTATAGTAGACATCTTCTTTAGAGATATCTCTTATTGGAAGCTCTATTTCAAATTCCGTCCACTCTCCATATTGGCTAGCTACTGATATCTTACCATTATGAGCTTCAATAATAGTTTTAACCAAAGCTAAACCTACCCCACTACCTTCAGCCTTATTACTCAAATAAGAATCTGCCTGTTCAAATCTATCAAATAGCTTTTTTAATTTCTTCTCTGGTATACCTATTCCTGTATCTTTTACTGATATTAGAATACTATCTTCCTGCTCAAGAACTTTTACCGTTATCTTACCTCCAACATCTGTAGATTTAAATGAATTTGATAACAGATTAAGAATAACCCTTTCAATCTTGTTGGGATCACAAGCTATTATCCTCTCTTCTGTATTGGTATCAAAATATAACTCTATACCTTGAGCTTCTGCATAGGGTACTACCGACATAACTATATCCTCAACCAAATAAACAATATTATTATTCGTTAAATTCAGATTAACAACTCCAATATCAAATTTAGTAATATCCAATAGGTTATTGAGCAACCTTAGTAATCTATAACAATTTTGCTTCATTACATTAGTATAATCAACAAATTTATTATAATAAATGCATTGCTTTTGATTTAAGTGGGTCTTCATCAATAATTCTACTGTTCCTAAGATTATATTCAAGGGAGTTTTAAAATCATGAGAGATATTAGAGAAAAATTCAGTCTTTAACCGATCATATTCCTTAGCTTCTTCTAACTTTATCTGCTTCTCTATAACCTTTCTCTGTAATCGTTCATTCTCCTTACGTTCACTTATATCCTGTACTATAGTAGTAAAATATCTTTCTCCACCATATATAAGTGATGAAGAGGAAGCCTCAATATCCCTTACAGTCCCATCTTTTAGAATAATTTTATATTCAACAGGTTCTAATGAGACATCTTCTTGCTCTAATCTCTTTAACCTCTCTACAAACTTCCTGCGGTAATTAGTATGAATATCAAAAAACTCCTCAAGTTCTCTTCCAATAACTTGATCTAAACTACTACAGGATATTAACTTTAAAGCCTCTTGATTAGCATACAAACATTTACAATCTCTATGTAAAAAGACTCCATTTGGTAATAATTTTATAAAATGTTGATATAACTCTTTGCTCTTTTTTAACTCTCTCTCTACTTCTTTTCTTTGGGAGATATCTATAATAGAAGAAGAAATAATTATTGGTTTACCTTCTTTATCTTTTATCACATTACTAAAGGCTTCGATTTCAAAGGTAGATCCATCCTTTCTTTTAGCTACCCCTTCACCAAAGCAACTTCCTTCTTTAATTAATTTATTTACTGCTTCTCTAAAGTTCTCAGGGTCTCTCCAAAATTGCTCTCCACCTCTACCCAATACTTCATCAGAATTATATCCCCACCAATCTAAGGCCTGCTGATTAGCATATACCACCTTACCTTCCATATTTACAAAGACCTCTCCATTTAAAGAACTTTCTATAGCCTGCTCTTTAATCTTCAAATCTGCTTTTAATCTCTCAAAATTGCTAATATCTCTAAAGTTCCAAACCTCTCCTTCTACTTCTCCATCTATAACCAATGGATAAAAAACAATCTCCCAGACCCTTCCATCTTTAAAATTAAGATAATCTATATCTTTATTAGAAGATTTACTTATTCGCTGCAGCTTAGCTATAGACTCGTCAGGCTTTATAAGTTGATGCTTTATGTGATTAAGTAAATTCAAAACATTTTGCTCTTCCCATAACTCTTTAGGAAAATTACACATCTCTACAAAACGTTCATTCTTATAGATAATTCTTTTTCGATTTAAAACTAAAATACCATCATGACTTGATTCTAGCATTCCTTCTATTATCTCTTTATCCCCAATTAACCTATCTTTACTTTCAATAGTACCCATTAAATAACCTCCACATAAAATAATAATTTTAGGTATTTATTAGCTTCTAAAGTTCTAATTACATAACATAATCTAGATTGACCATCAAATAATAATTTACTGCTACCTAGATGTCCAAACTCACAAACAAATCAATTATGAGTATAGATCTGTACTCATAATTAAAACAAATTTTAGTTAATAATCTCTAATATACCATGTAAATTAAACTTAAGATATCTTTATATTAATCAAAAAATCTCAAGGGCTATTTAATAAGATAGTTAGAATTGTAATTATCTGTACTATTGCTGATTATATTTAAATAAAATTTCCCTTTTAACAGCTTAATTATGTAAAATTGTTATTTATAAACTTAGAATAACCAACTGTAATTATACCATCTTAGGGATATAATGTCAATTTCTTCTTGGCATTATGTTTAATTTAACATAAATTTCCTTAAATAAACCGCTGATATTCATCTATATTTTCCTAATAAAAGTATAAATCACCAATGTTAAAATTTAATTAGTTAAAGATTAAAATCTCCTTAAAATCTATATCTAAAGACTCAAATACTCACTATTATTCATAAAAATCAAAAAGTTTTTTAGATTCAACTAACTGATTTAATTACTTGTGAGCTAATTATAATTTTAAAAGATTCTAACTCTTAGTGAGTACTAATTATTCTACTAGATTAATAAACTGTAAATATGTGGGACTATGCCATTATTTATTACTTTAAAAAAGGGAGCGATAATTATGAATTATATTCTTATTCTTATTATAGTTCTACCTATCTTGGCTTTAGCATTATGGATGGATAGTATAAACAGAAAATACTCCAATAAAATCAAAGATTTAAAACATTTAATCTATAGCGTTCACGATGAAGTCAGTGAGTTAAAAAGAGAGAAAAGACAGAGTGATAGATACAAAAAATAGTATAAGAAGAACTTTCTAATTAAAATTACAATTAAATTAAGTGGGTTGAAATTAATGGTAAATAGATTCTCTGCTAAGGCTTAAACTTGGGCTAGCTTGATATAAATTAAATATAATTTATAAAATCAAACTAATACTCAATAGTTATTACTAATAATCATGAACTATCTCAAAGATAATTTTTATTTTGACAAAACTCAATTTTAATGGTATACTTATTCAAAAATAAGTTCACTTTATGCATTTAAAGCTAATACCTATCAGCTATATTATTTTAAAAATAAATACTAACTCTTATCAAGAGAGGTGGAGGGACTGGCCCGATGAAGCCCGGCAACCACCCCTAAAGGGGGAAAGGTGCCAATTCCTGCAGAAGTATATCTTCTGGCAGATAAGAGAAGAGCTATATATACTAAAAAACCTCTTCTCTTATGAAGAGGTTTTTTATTGGTTAAATTATTATAAAGGAGGGAGAAGTTATTATAGAAAATATTTCAATTAAGATACCAAAAACTGAAGTAAAAGGACGATTAGGCTATAAAGAGAATAGCATCTCAAGCAAGCAGATTGAAGAGATGATAGACTCTTTGATAGAATATTCTTATTCATTAATAGATTGTAAGGGAGCTTATCTAATCCTCGATAAGCTTCAACTTGATAAAGAAGATAACTTGGTAATTTTAGGAGAGAATGCTTTAAATTTTGAAAGTAAGGATATCATTGAGCTGCTAGAGGGGCAAGATAAGGCTGCTTTATTGGCTGTAACTATTGGCAGCTCTCTAGAAGACAAGGTCAAAGAATTATTTAATCAAGGAGAGTTTACCAAGGCAACTACCTTAGACGCTATTGCTTCTGTTGCTGCTGAAGAGGTTGCTAATGAGCTTAATACAATTATAAAAGAAGAAGCTATAAGTTATGACCTACCTCACTTGACTATGCGCTTTAGTCCCGGTTATGGTGATTTAAAGCTGGATATACAGCCTAAAATTTTGGAGTTATTAAATAGTAATGAATTGGGTATCACCACTACTAAAAGTAATATCTTGCTACCAGAAAAATCGATTACGGCAATAATCGGTCTTGGTAGAGTTGCAAACTCTTATCGAGCAAGATGTAATTTTCACTGTGCATCTTGTAAATTTGATAGTTGTGTTTATAATTGATCTAGAAAGGAGTAGTTAGTAGATGAGTAGTTTATTGAAGAGATTGAAGAATGAAGTTTTAGTATTAGATGGTGCAATGGGAACTGAGTTACATAAGAAAGGATTAGAGGTAGGAGAATGCCCTGAGAAGTTAAATTTGACCCATCCAGAGATTCTAACTGAAATTCATCGCAGTTATGTTGAAGCTGGTAGTGATATTATTCAAACAAATACCTTTGGTGCCAGTAGAATCAAGCTTGATGAATATGGTTTAGGTGAAGAGGTTGAAGTGATTAACCGCAAAGCCGTAGAATTGGCTAAAGCTGCTGCTAATTCAGATACAATTATTGCTGCCTCAATGGGACCTACTGGAAAGCTTTTAGAACCTTTAGGAGACCTTAGCTTCCAAAAAGCTTATGAAATCTTTGCTGAACAGGCACAAATTCTGGAGGATGCTGGAGTAGATGTAATCAGCATTGAGACCATGACCGATTTACAGGAAGTTAGAGCAGCTGTTATTGCTGTTAAAGAAAATACTAGCTTACCTATTATCTGCCATTTAACCTATGAAGAAAGCTTAAAGACTATGACTGGAACTGATCCAGTAACTGCTGTCACTGTTCTGGAAGGTCTTGGCGTTGAGGTTATCGGAGCCAACTGCAGTATGGGTCCTGAAGGATTGCTAAAAATTATTGAAACTTTAGGTAAGAACACCTCCACTTACCTCTCAGTAGAACCAAATGCTGGGCTTCCTATCTTAGATGAGAATAACAATACTATCTTCCCAATGAAAGCTAGTGAGATGGCAAGTTACCTTAAGAAATTCGTAGATGCAGGAGCAAATATTATCGGTGGATGCTGTGGTTCCACTCCTGAATACATTAGACTGGTTGCCGAGCAGGTTAAGAAGTTAAAACCAAAATCAAAAAATCATCAGGCTGAGACTAAACTGGCTAGTAGAAGCAAGACAGTAGTAATCGCTGATAACCTACCTACCCGTATCATTGGAGAGAGAATCAATCCAACTGGTCGTAAAGAGTTATCAGCTGAGCTGAAGGAAGGCAAGATGAATATAGTCTCCCAAGAAGCAACAGCTCAAGCCAAAGCAGGGGCTGATATCTTAGATGTTAATGTCGGAGTTCCTAAAATTGACCAGGTAATTACAATCAAACAGGCTATTACCACAGTTCAAAACCTCGTTAATCTGCCAATCTGTATAGATACTACCGATGCTGAAGTTTTGGAAGCAGCTTTGCAGACTGTAGTCGGAAAACCCCTCATCAATTCGGTTAATGGTGAAGAAGAGAGTCTAAATAGTGTCTTACCTCTAGCTAAGAAGTATGGTGCTTGTGTCTTAGGCTTAACCCTTGACGAAGATGGTATCCCTAAGACTGCTGAGGGGCGTTTACAGGTTGCCCGTAAGATTGTAGAAAGAGCTTTAGAACTAGGGATTAAACGGGAGAATATCCTAATAGATGCTCTAACCTTGACTGCTAGTGCCCAACAAGAAGGCGTGCAAGAAACGATTAAAGCAATCCGCCTAATCAAAGAAGAGTTAGGGGTTGCTACTGTATTAGGAGTCAGTAATATCTCCTTTGGATTACCTGATAGAAAGAAGGTCAATACAGCCTTTTTAGCAATGGCAATCCAAGCAGGATTAAATGCCCCTATTCTTGACCCCACTATTGAAGAGATGAAAGCTACTTTGATGGCTAGTGATATCCTAGTCAACCGTGACATATCTAGCCAGCGGTATTTAAAAGCCTACGGTCAAAATAAAGAAGCTGAGGAGAAAAAAGATACTAAACAGAAAGAAAAAGAAGTTGAGTTGAATATTTTGACTCAGATTCAACAACAGGTACTAACTGGTGATAAAGACAATATTAGCGATAATATCAAAAAAGCATTAGATGATTACTCTGCCTTAGATATCATTAATCAAGCCTTAATTCCAGGAATTCAAGAGGTTGGTGATAAGTATGATGAGGGGATCTACTTCTTACCACAATTGATGCTTGGTGCTGAAGCGATGCAGAACTCCTTTGCTATCCTTAAACCAATCTTGGAGAAGGAAGGAAGCAAGGAGAATCAAGGTAGAATCATTATGGCCACAGTTAAAGGTGATGTCCATGATATCGGTAAGAATATCGTTAAGATAATGCTCCAAAATAATGGCTTTGAAGTAATTGATTTGGGCAAGGATATCGCCAATGAGACTATTATCTCCACCGCCCTAGCTAAAAAAGCTCACATCATCTGTTTAAGTGCTTTGATGACTACAACTATGCCAAGAATGGAAGAGATTACAGCTAAGTTAAAAGAAAGCAATTCTAATATTAAAGTCATGGTTGGTGGAGCTGTAGTGACTAAGGATTATGCTGATAGTATTGGTGCATATTATTCTGATAATGCTGTTGAAGCAGTTAAAACCGCAAAAAAATTAGTTAGTAATAGTTAGTAGTGTGAGTGTGAGTAAAAGATTATTTTCTCACACTCACACTAAAATCGAGAAGGGAGAAGAGAATAATGAGTTTAAAAGATAAGATACTAAATAAAGAATCAGGAATAATACTATATGGTCTAACACCACCTAAGGAGAAGAATAGTAGTGATAAAATAGCAAAGATTTCACAAAAGCAGATAAGTCGAATTAAAGACCTTAAGATAGATGGATTAGTTCTTTATGATATTCAAGATGAGAGTGATAGAGTCAAGGAGGAGAGACCCTTCCCCTTTCTACCAACAGTCGACCCTGCTATCTATAGCAGCAACTATCTAGATGAATTAAACATACCAAAAATCGTCTATCGTTGTGTAGGAAAATATAGCAAAGATCAATTTTCAAAATGGCTTACATCAGATATTAAGACAGATAGATTCTCTGTCTTTGTAGGTGCTGCCTCAAAGAAGCAAGAGGTCAATTTAAAGCTAAGAAAGGCTTATAAATTAAGAGAAGAATTAAATCCAAAGCTACTTTTAGGTGGTGTCACGATACCTGAACGCCATTCCCAATCTCAAGATGAACATCTACGGGTACTCTCTAAGGTAGAGAGTGGTTGTAAATTCTTTGTATCACAAGCAGTTTATAACCTAGATTACTCGAAGAATTTCTTATCAGATTATTATCATTATTGTCGGGAAAATAATCTAGAGATGGTTCCTATTATCTTCACCTTTACCCCTTGTGGTTCAAAGAAAACTTTAGAATTTATGAAATGGCTCGGAATAAATATAGCCCAATGGCTAGAAAATGATTTACTCAACTCTGAGGATATTTTAAAACAATCTCTCAATTCCTCTAAGAAAATCTTTGAAGAACTATTGGATTATGCCTTGGAGAAAGGAATTCCAATCGGTTGTAATATCGAAAGCTTATCGATTCGTAAGGCTGAGATTGAAGCTTCAATTGAGTTGGCAGAATTTGTGAAAAATACTTTTGAGAAGAAGGCTAATGGTATATAGTAAAAACCATCGGTTCCAATTGGAACCGATGGTTTTTTATCTTCTGTTACTAAAACATCATCGCTAACCCCAAAGCTAATATCTGCACACTATTTATCAGCACAAAGTTTTTCACTGCTAGGATAAAAGTATCCTTCTTACTCTGCTTCTCTACAAATAATTCAATATTCCTTTTTACAGAAAGCAAGGTTAAAAACGTAAGTAATGAAGTTAGTGGTATGACCTCTAATACTAATAGAATAATTAAATCAAGATAAACCAGATAATATAATACTTTAAATAAATGTAGTGAACTCTCCTTCCCAAGATAATTTGGCAAAGTATAACGATTATTCTCTAAATCATCATCAATATCACAAATATTATTGGCCAGCATGATATTAGCTATCCCACATACTAAAGGTATAGAAATCAACCAGATATAAATTAACTCCATAAGATTTAGCTTAATACTCAAAATCCCACCCTCATAAAATAAGGAAACAAGATTCTGATCGAAAAGATGGATATAAATTGAGATAAAGGTTATTACAAAGCCCATAAAGAATCCAGAGGATATCTCCCCTAAAGGTGTACGAGAGATAGGTAGAGGACCAAAAGAATAAAGAACCCCTACTCCAAAGGAGATTCCCCCTAGAACTAGCACTAGCAAATTTGTATTAAAAACTAGAATAATGCCAAAGAAAACTGCGATTGCTAATAAACTTAAGATTATAGCCTTAACTGTACTCTCTTTGAGTTTATCCTTGACAATAGCATTATGGCTTTCATAGTTATAGCCATGGGTCTTATTAGACTGTTTATAATCAATAAAGTTATTAATAGCCGTTGTAGCCATATCAATTGCTACTAAAGAGATTAACATCAAGATAAAGTTCTTTAAATTGAAGTGATCAAAACGATATAACGTATATAATGT
>Ga0163224_100201_pt1 | contig 10033 bp, 8 predicted proteins | sample MSEWel2016_03_03_FD_113141 | JGI IMG/M metagenome (GOLD analysis project Ga0163224, IMG submission 113141) | Subsurface microbial communities from deep shales in West Virginia, USA - MSEEL Well Study Marcellus 5H_2016_03_03 ... | reverse complement strand
GCTAAAAAAATATATGATTATTTAGAGATAGAGAAGCATTTAGAAATAGTAGATGGAGAGCCAATATACAATAACTATCTCAATAATCACTATAATAAAGTTTTAGATGAACTATTTAGATATCTGCCTTCGGTTTGGGATTGGTTATATGATAAATTAAATTCTTTTTAAAAATCAGTAAATTTTTTTATAGGAGGTTTTTGCATTGAATAAAGTAACAACTGTATTTCCTAAGCCAAAATTATTATTAAATGAAGAAATAAAAGATATTGATCTTCTTATAGACCAAGTTAAGAATAAAACATATTCATCTGTAGATACTGAAGTTCCTTGTAGTAGATTTCGAGGTACAGTAGTAAAGAAGACTTCTAATAACATTGAAGTAGTAGGGTGGCAAAGAAATATTTCGAGGTTACAAAAGGCAGATGTTTCTCTTCCTACTATAATAATAATTAAATTAGATTTAGATTATGTTATTAAAGATATTTATTTGGATCATGATTTTGATGGAAGTAAAGGACTGTTATGTTATCAAGGCTATTTAGACAAAAATTTAAAAGAAAAGTTAATCAATCAAAAAGTAAATGATAGTTTCTTTAAATTAGTTCAAATTGATATGTTACATTGTTTTCACTTAAGTGAAGTATTAGCTGGAATATTAAGTTCCTTAGAAATATTTCAACAGAAAGAATTAGATTATTTTTTTGAAGAAGAGGTCTTTGATACTTATGTTAGAGATGAGGATTTTATTATTGTTGGAGCCCAGAAGATGAATATAAAAGATAGCCCAGTTAATTATTCGATGGAGCTTAAAAGAGCTATGGAGTTAATTGGTTTTAATGATAATGGAAGGATTTACTCTACAGAACCATTAGACGTAATATTTAGTTTAGAAGGGAAAGAGATTTTTAATAAAAAAATAAGTGGAAAGAAACCGAAACGAATGTGTTTAAATATGAAAAAGTTAGCAATAGAGGGGTTGGATTATGTTAAAAGTAGCTTAGTTCCCGATAGTAATACTGCTTACATGTGTTCTAATCTTTTTTTTCAGGCTTTTATTGGTCTTTTAGTTCAGGTAATTGTTATGAAGAAATTTTATAATAATTATAACTATGTTTTACATGTTTTAACAGGGATTCAACGTTCAAATAATTCACCAAGGTGCATAGGGGCAGTTGAATCACAGGGTGAGGCAGACAAGTATTTCCCAGGCTTTAATTTAAGTGAAATCTTTTAAATTAGTTTATATTAGAGGGTGGTGAAAGTGATGAATAAATTAAGTTATATTAAAGATAAAGAGGTTAATAGAGATGATTTTAGCGAATGTTCTTTAAAAAAGCATAAATCTATATACAATAAAATATTCTTAACAGATATAAAAAGAGTAGAAGATCTAATTGATAAAGAGAACGTTATGGGAATTATTGAGTATAAGAATAATAGTTATTCAAATCTATCAGATAGTATTTCTGAAGATATTCCTTATTTAGGTATTAATACTCCTCCATATGAAGGAGACTCTTTTATAGAAGTATGGACTTCTAGTCATAAAGTCTCCTATGGAAAAATAGGAATTTTTAAGTTTGCTACAGATGGTGAAAATATTTTTGGGACTGCTTTTCAAAAAGAAGAAGATAAAAGTTTGGCTCAGATTGGAGAAAATATTTATAACCAATTATTTGCATTATTATATGAATTGGATTATCCGTATTTATATCGTATATGGAACTTTATTTCTGACATAAATATAGATGAGAAAGCAGAATGTTCTTCAAAAAAACATCAGTATATAGAAAGGTATAAATCATTTTGTTATGGTAGAGCTACTTCATTTTTTAATAATAATTCTATTAATCAAGAATTAAGATTCCCAGCTGCTACTGGAATTGGAAGTTTATCTGGTGGTGTTAATGTTTATTTTATTTCATCTTCTTTGCCTAGAAGAACGCATATTGAAAATCCTAACCAATTATCAGCATATAAATACCCTAAAAAATATGGACCTAAATCTCCAAGCTTTGCTCGGGCAACATATTATAGTAGAGAGGATAATAGTTTTAACATTTATGTTTCTGGAACAGCCAGTATAAAAGGGCATGAAACAAAATATAAAGATGATATTGAGAAGCAGTGTCAGGTTACTTTTGATAATATTAAGGTGCTTATTTCTAAGAAGAATTTAATGAAATATGGAATAAATAGTGATCTAACTCTAAAAGATCTAAATATTATAAAGGTTTATATTAGAAAAGATGAGGATTTTCCTATTGTTAAAAAAATGTGTCAGCAAGTTTTTTCAGATGATAGTGTAATACTTTATTTAAAAGCAGATATTTGTAGAAGTGATTTACTGGTAGAAATAGAAGGGGTTATATAATGGGATATAATATAGTTCTATGTCAAGGATATTTGAACTTATTTAATTAGTTTCTTTATTCTATCTTTTAAGATTTTGGAAAAGTCAATAGCATATTAAAATAAGATTAAGATTTAGGTAGAAAGCAATAATTAAATAGATATACAAAAATGAAAGTTTAATGGTATATATCAAAAAGTTTTTCTTCTGCTTAAAAGTTAAGGTACATGTTAAGATTATAAGGGGGTTAGTTAATGTTTAAGAAGGTTTTTGATTTTTTTATTCGTTTTCCATGGTTGATTTTGCTTTGTTTTGCTATTACTACAATATTTTTTGCTAGACAGATTCCCAAAGCTCAGCTTAATCCAGACCTTAAAAGCCAGATACCTGAATATATGGAATCTAGATTAAATATTGATAAAATTGAAGATATTTTTGGGGGAACAGAGGTAGTAATCCTAAGTTTAAAGGATGAGAATATTTTAAAGAAAGATACCTTGTTAAGAATAAAAAAGTTAGCTAAAGAAATAGAGAATTTAGAAGAAGTTGATCAAGTAAATAGCCCTTTTAGCATACAGGATATTAGAGGAGAAAATGATCAATTAATTATAGAAGATGCTATATTAGATATTCCTCAAAATAAAGAAGAAATGCAAAAACTAAAAAAGAGAATAGAAGCTAATGATTTAGTTTATGGAAATGTTATTTCAAAAGATTTTAAAGCTGTTGCCATAGTAGCTATTTTAAAAGAAGATTTTAAAGATAAGAAAGTTTTAAATGAAATCAGAGAAGTAATAGAAAGTATCCCAGGTAATGAGGAGGTATATTTAGCAGGTCTGCCAATTGTTAGAGCTAAAACAGCAATTAGTATGCAAAAGGATATGAGAAGGCTAATTCCAATTGGTTTACTAATAATGCTAATATTCTTGTATTTTTGTTTTAAAGAGTTAAGAGGAGTTCTATTAACTTTATTGGTTATGATTATTTCTATTGTTTTTGCTGTGGGATTGATGCCCCTATATGGTTGGAAAATACAAATGATTACAATAATTTTACCAGTAATCTTATTAGCTATCACCAATGATTATGCAATTCATATTATAGCTAGATACCAACAGATAAGCAGGTTGAACCCAGCTATTGATAAAGCTGAATTAATTTATAGAGTTATTAAAGAATTAGGTGCCCCAATTATTGCAGCTGGTTTAACAACTATCATAGGATTATTATGCTTACTCTCTCACATTATAGTTCCTGCTAGACGCCTTGGAATATTAGCAGCTGTAGGCAATGGTTTGGCGATATTAGGTAGCTTGTTACTTATTCCTGCATTACTAGTCATCTTACCTAAACAAGATTTTTCTAAGAGAAATAATACTAAAAAGGAGAATGACATTATAGATAAATCATTACTGATTATTTCTGATTTGGTCACTAAAAAATCAAAACAAGTAATTATCTTTTCTATAATATTTATAGTATTAATATCTCTAGGAATCCCATTAATTAAAGTTGATACAAATCCTGTTAATTATTTTTCTAAAGATTCTTATGTTGTAAGATCAGATAAGATAGTTAATGATTATTTTGGAGGATCAACCAATGTCTCTATTGTTGCAGAAGGTGATATACAAGATCCAAAGATAATGAAAAAAATTGGAGAATTAGAAAATAAGCTTGAGAAACATAAACATATTGGTGAGGTAATGGCAATTTCTGAGCCAATGAGAAAGATGAATAAGGCTTTATATAATAATAATAATGAATATTATAAATTACCAGAGACTAAAAACCAAATAGCCCAATATTTTATGTTATATAGTATGTCAGCAGATATGGACAAAGTAGTTGATTTGAATTATAGACATTCTCAAGTTACTGCTAGAATTTCTAGTAGTAGTACTACTGATGTTAAAGAGGTTGTTAATTATATTAGTAATTATATAAAGGAGGATCCAAATTCTCCATTTAAAATTGTAGGAGGATTTGCTGATTTATTATCAGAGTTAGTTGACTCAGTTGTTAAAGGTCAGAATATTAGTTTATGTTTGTCACTAACAATTGTAGCAATAATAGTAATGGTTCTATTTAGGTCTGTTTTTGCTGGAATATTATCAATTACTCCTCTAGGATTAGCTATAATCAGCTTATTTGGATTGATGGGTTATTTTAATATTGAATTAAATATGGTAACTTCTTTATTATCTTCAATTATGATTGGTGTAGGAATAGACTATACGATTCATTTCTTATGGCACTATCGAGAAGAAAAGAAAACTATGAACTCTGTTGAAGCTGTTAAAAGCACATTATTAACTACTGGCAAAGCAATTGTTTTTAATGCACTGTCTGTAATCTTTGGATTTGTTGTGTTATTATTATCCAGTTTTGTACCAATTAGATTTTTTGGTTTCTTAATCTTAGTCTGTATCAGTACATGTTTATTTGGTGCATTAGTATTTTTACCAACAATTTGTATTATATTAGAGCCAAAATTCTTAGAAAAACCTTAAGATCATTTTGTATTTGTAAAGTTACTAAATTGTAATAGTACTTATATCAGTGATTACTATAAGTAGATTAACTCCTAATCAATTAGTTAGAAAGAGCCTCTTTTAGCTAAATAATGTTGAGTTTGCCCAATAATATAATGAATAATACAAACAGTGAAGGAAGGATTGATAAGTAATTATGATACAAGAATTTAGAAGAGCTAAAATTACAGGAGTAGGTTCTTTTGTCCCTAAAAAGGTACTAACAAATAACCAATTAGAAGAGCTGGTAGCTACTAGCGATGAGTGGATAACAACTAGGACGGGAATAAAAGAGCGAAGAATTGCTGAAGATGATATAGCAACCTCTGATTTGGCTTATGAGGCAGCCAAAAATGCCCTAGCAGATGCAGGTTTGGAAGCTGAGGAGTTAGACTTGATCTTAGTAGCCACCGCTACTCCTGATTATTTAGCATTTCCTTCCACCGCTTGTGTACTACAGGATAAATTAGGAGTTAAGGGTATTCCTGCTTTTGACTTGGTAGCAGCTTGTTCTGGATTTGTTTATGGTCTATCTGTTGCTACCCAATATATTAAAACAGGTACTTATGATAATGTTTTAGTCATTGGTGCTGAAACTTTATCTAAGATCGTTAACTGGAAGGATAGAGGTACTTGTGTCTTATTTGGTGATGGGGCAGGGGCAGCAGTCTTAACTCCTACTAAATCAGGTGGTATCTTATCAAATGTTATTGGAGCTGATGGAGAGCAGAATGAAGTCTTAATAGTTCGTGGAGGTGGGGCTAAGAGGCCATTTTCTCAGCAGATTATTGATGAAGGGCTACATTATTTAGAGATGGAAGGTAATCCTGTCTTTAAATTTGCTGTTAGAATTTTAGGTAAGGCTGCTGTAGAGGCTTTGAAGAAAGCTGGATTAACTAGGGATGACATTGATTTCTTGATTCCACATCAAGCCAATATTAGAATCATTGATGCAGCGGCCAAAAGGTTAAAATTAAATAGGGAGCAGATTTATGTCAACCTTGATCAATATGGAAATACTTCTGCAGCATCAATTCCTCTAGCTCTAGATGAAGCTGTGAAGCAAGCTAAGATTAAGAGGGGAGATATAGTTGTCCTTGTTGGCTTTGGAGCAGGACTAACTTGGGGGGCTACAGTTATTGAATGGATTTAAAGGAGGTAGATTAAATTGATTAAGACAGAATTATGCAAGCTGTTAGATATAAATCATCCAATTATTCAAGGTGGTATGGCTTGGATTGCTACTGGAGAATTAGCAGCGGCAGTCTCTCAAGCTGGAGGATTAGGAATTATAGGAGCAGGTAATGCCCCTGCTGATGTTGTTAGAGTAGAGATACAGAAGGTCAAAAAGGTAACAGACAAACCTTTTGGGGTTAATGTAATGTTATTGTCCCCTTATGTAGATGAAGTGATAAAGGTCGTAATTGAAGAGGAGGTTCCTGTAGTTACTACAGGGGCTGGAAATCCTGGTAAGTATATAGATACTTTAAAAGAGGCAGGGATTAAGATAATCCCTGTTGTCCCTTCAGTTGCACTTGCTAAAAGAATGGCTCGTTTAGGTGTTGATGCGATTATTGCAGAAGGAAGTGAAGCGGGGGGGCATATTGGTGAGTTAACTACAATGCCTTTAATCCCTCAAATTGTCAGGTCAGTTGAGCTCCCAGTAATTGCAGCAGGAGGAGTTGCTGATGGTTATGGCTTAGCAGCTGTACTTTCATTAGGTGCAGTAGGGGTACAGGTGGGTACTCGTTTTATCTGTGCTGAAGAATGTGTAGTTCATGAGAATTATAAGAAGGCTATTTTAAAAGCAAGGGATAGAGATGCGATAGTTACGGCTCGTTCTACTGGACATCCAGTCAGAAATCTTAAGAATAGATTAACTCGTCAAATCGAAGCTATGGAGCAAGAAGGCGTATCTAAAGAAGAGATTGAAAAATTGGGGATTGGACGATTGCAAAGAGCTGTAATTGATGGCGATGTAGATGAAGGAACTGTTATGGCTGGTCAAGTGGCTGCAATGGTATCAAAGATAGAGCCAGCTGAGGATATTATCGTTGATATTATTGAAGGTGCTAAGGAGGTAATGAAAGATAATTGTAAATTAATAGTTTGAAGTAATAGCTAGAAAGAGTAAATTTATTTGGAATTTTAAAGTTTTTTAGTTAAGAAGTAGATTATTATTCTTGATTCTAAACTTTTAGGATTGAAATTTCAAAGAGAAAATCTAATATAGGAGGATATTAAAATGAGACAAATAGAAGAGAATAAAATGATGTTGCTAGCTCCTACTCGTTCTTTAGAAATTACAAAAATGCAAATAAAGGCTGGAGCAGATGAGGTTTATTTAGGATTGAGTAATAAGAAATATGCCACCTTTTCATTTAATGGTCGATTTAAAGAGATGGATTCTGTCTCAGCTCAAGTAAAAGATGAAGAAGAATTGAAAAAAATAGTTGAAGTCTGCCATAATAATGGGGTTAAAGTTAATTATGCAGCAAATGTTCATCATATAGCCCCTGAATTAGAAGATGAATATTTAGAATATGTAAAGAAAGGAGTTAGTGCAGGAGTTGATTATTTAATTATTTCTAATATCGGGCTAGTTAAGTTAGTTCGAAAGGCTAATATTGATCTGCCTATTGTCATGGGCGCTTTTGCATTAATACCAAACGTTGAACATGTTAGAATGCTAAGAGATATAGGGGTTAAGAGAGTGGTATTGCCTCATGCTGTCAAATTAGAAGAACTTAGAGATTTTTGTAAAATTGATGGAATAGAGGTTGAGGTTTTTGGATTTATAGGTGGTGGAAATAATTGTGGTAGATGTATGTTACTTCATAGTCCTAATAAAAAGGAGATTGCAGCAGGATGCCGAGCAGGTTATACTGTCGAAAGCTCCGATGGGAAAAAATTCGAACAAGAGTTATTTTTAGATGCAGCAGCTGATTGTGCACTTTGTAATATTCCAGATTTAATTAATATAGGAGTTGATGTTATAAAGATTATAGGTAGAGAGAGTGCTATGCCATCATTTACTTCAAAGGTAGTAAATCTTTTTAGGAAGGCTATAGATGGGTCTTATGAGGGTAAAGATATAGAGGATATTAAAGAGAAATTCAGTAGAGAAGAAGAAATGTGGAATATTAACTGGAAACCTCGTTTTTGTGAAAAAGGTAGATGTAAGTTTAAGTCAACTAAAATAACAAATTCTTATATTTAAGAAATGGAGGAGAGAGAATGAAAATTGAATTAAAAGTACCTTATTTAAATAGAATTAATGAATTGATTGGTTTACCTGTAGATACAATTATAGTTGGTCATGAAACTTGTCCAAATCACATTGATTCAGTAGAAGATTATATAAAGGCTTTTGAAAAATTAGAGTCTGCTGGCTATGAAATCAAGTTTCAAGTTCCTTTTACTTACCAAGAACATTTTTCAAAGATGTTTAATCTGGTTGCTGAACTTATAAAGGCAAAAGAAGGAATGAACTTAATTGTTAATGATTTTGGTATCTTGTATGCACTTAGAAGTAATAACTTGTTAGATAAATGCCGAATAATTGTTGGTTCAGGTTTATCGTATAATTATGATCTTTGTCCTTGGTTTGATCATATTGCTGAAGTAGAGAATAAAGAGGTTAATAATTATTTAAGAACCCATAATTTCAATAGTCAGACTAATATAGAGCATATGAAAGAATTTGGGGTTGAAGAGATTGAAGTGAGTATCTTTGAAGGACTAGAATCATCTTTTAGTAATTTTAAATCAAATGGATTTGAATTGAATGGGGTTTTAGATCTAGCAATTGTATCTACTAGTAGAGCTTGCCATATAGCAAGATTATTTGGACATCAAGACCAAATAGGCAATAATTGCAAAGAGATATGTTCTACACCATTGAAAATAACTACTACACATTATTGGGATATGGCTAACAGTGACTCTAAATTGATAAGTAAAGAATTACAAGAGAGTATTCCTCAGATGCATGTACATGGTAATATAATCTGTATGCATTATAATGTAGATGTCAAATCTACAATTTTTGATTATTTAGATCGAGTTATATTAGATATACGTCGATATTCTTTAGAGGAGATAAAGAAAAGAACTATAGAATTAAAAGGGGCTTAGTAAGCTTTAAATAAGATATTATCAAAATAATTAAATAGGAGAGATTAATTTTATGAAAGATAGTTCATTAAGTTATAAGGTCTTTTTTGAGCATGAAACATCTAGAATGATTTTTCAGGGAGCACAGCCTTCAGATATAAAAAAAGTTTTTGATAATACTGAAGAGGAAGAAGACTGGATAAATAATTGGTCACAATTAGCTAAAAAAGAGGAGATAGAAGGAGATTCAGATAGAAAAAGAAGTTTTATGAATAGTGCTTATAATAGATATTTACGAGCTTCAAATTATTATAATTTAGCTCAATACCATATATTAAAAGATAGCCCAACTAAGAAGAAATTTATAAAAAAAAGTATAGAAGTATATAAAAAAGCTATTAAATTAAAAGAAAATAAGATTAAAGAAGTAAAGATAAGATATAAAGATATTGAAATAACAGGATATCTTCATCTACCAGAAGGAGTAGAAAGTGCGCCCTGTGTTGTATGTATTCCAGGATTGCCTCATACTAAAGAAAATATGCATAATTGGTGTCAATGTGGAGTAGAAAGTGGACTAGCAGTTTTTATAGCTGATGGACCAGGTTATGGTGAAACTAGGGTTTTAAAAGATAAAGCTTTAAACTTTAAAGACTTTACAGAATATATTCAAATAGTGGTTGATTCTTTATCTAGTTTAAATGTAATTGACTCTGATAAAATAGGTGTTTTAGGTGATTGTTTTGGTGGTTATTTAGCTTTTAAATCACTTTTAGAAGAGAAGCGTATTAAAGTTTGTGCTATAATTGAAGGGATTTTAGATGCTACAGAATATAAAATTAAAGGGGATCCACTTCCTGATTTAATTAGATATTATGTTGAGGAGAATGAATTGGATAATTTTTGCTTCATTGTAAAATCAAATTGAACAAAATAAAAATACCCATAGTGGACCGAACTGTAATATAATTAAATCACCACAAAATAACTAATTACAGGAAGGTGCACACTATGGATTACTTAAATG
>Ga0163224_100199_pt1 | contig 10045 bp, 8 predicted proteins | sample MSEWel2016_03_03_FD_113141 | JGI IMG/M metagenome (GOLD analysis project Ga0163224, IMG submission 113141) | Subsurface microbial communities from deep shales in West Virginia, USA - MSEEL Well Study Marcellus 5H_2016_03_03 ... | reverse complement strand
TTGGTTGGTGTTTCTAGAACCTCTAAAACTCCTTTGAGTATATATTTATCTCAGCAGAATTATAATGTGGCTACAGTTTCTTTATCCCCTGAGGTTATTCCACCTAAAGAACTATATGAACTAGATAGTAATAAGATAATAGGCTTAACTATAGATTCAGAATGTCTACAAAAGGTTAGAGAGAATAGAATTAAGTTAATGGCTTTTAATCAAGGTGGAGATTATGTCAGTATGGACAGAATAGAAGAAGAGCTAAAGTATGCTAAAAAGATTATGAAGAAGATAGACGCTAGGGTCATTGATGTCACCAATAAAGCTATTGAAGACATAGCTGATGAGATTTTAAATAAAATTAAATAAAAGTTTTAATTTAACTTATATATTCAAGCTCTAAACATTAATGTTTAGAGCTTTTTCTCTTTTATTACACCATATACTTCTTTTTTGAGATGATTATGTTATACTTTTTAAATAAAAGTGTTGCACTTTTTATTTAAAATTAGTATAATAAGTATATGATAATTTGGATATGTGTTCAGTTTGCTATAATAAGGATTTAATAAAAGAGGAGGATAACAGTGAGAAGAGAATTAGAACTAGAGATTGTAAAGGTAACAGAAGCAGCAGCTTTGGCAGTTAGCCCTTTAATAGGTAAGGGTGATAAGATGTTGGTTGATCAAGCGGCTGTAGATGCGATGAGAGAAGAGTTTAATAGGATGAAGATGAGAGGAAGGGTAGTGATTGGAGAAGGGAAGAAGGATAAAGCTCCAATGCTATATACAGGGGAGAAGCTTGGGCTTGGAACAGGATCTGAAATAGATATTGCAGTTGACCCAGTAGAAGGTACAAATTTGGTAGCAGGTGATTTACCAAATGCCTTAGCAGTAGTTGCTATTGCTAAAAAGGGTCAGATACTTAGTGCTCCTGATATGTATATGAAGAAGATAGCAGTTGGGCCTGAAGCTAAAGGTGCTATTAATTTGGAAGCCAGTATCACAGAGAATATCAAGGCTGTAGCTGAGGCAAAGGGTAAAAGGATCTCTGATATTAAAGTGATTATCTTAGATAGACCTCGTCACCAAGAAATGATCAAAGAGATCAGGGAAGTAGGAGCTAAAGTGAAATTGATTAATGCAGCTGATGTGGTAGCAGGAGTTGCAGTAGGATTAGCCAATCATGAAGGTGATTTATTATATGGAATTGGTGGTGCTCCAGAAGGTGTATTAACAGCAGCAGCCCTAAAATGCTTAGGTGGAGATATGCAAGGTCAATTAATCTTTTATAATGATAAAGAGGTTGAAGAGGCTAAGCAGTTGGGAATTACTAATATAAATCAGATATTTACCCTTGACCAGTTAGTGTCAGGAGAAGAGGTTATCTTTTCGGCAACAGGAATAACCAATGGTGAATTATTAAAGGGTGTTCAACATTATCATAACTGGGTAGAGACTCATTCTATAGTAATGAATAGTTCAACTAATAAGGTTAGACATATTAAACTAGAACATAGACTCAGTAATAACATCTATTTAGAAAAAGAAGTTGCTAACTTTTAGTTGATGATTATTTGATCGATTTAATACTTTTATATAATACATAGTTCTTTCTTATAGCTAATCTATACTATCAAATTAACTAGTTCTAATTAAAGATAAAAGATAAGGCAGTTTCTTCATAAGATATTATTAAATTTCGTTCTAATTTTAGAACGAAATTTCTTTTTGTATAGTAGTTTTGGTGAGGAGTTGATGATTATCATTATAATCTTAAAAAGGTAAGCAATTAGATGAATTTTAATATGGATATTATAACTTTATGGGTATATTACGACACTTTTTACTTTTAAAAAGTAGACAAAATATTAGGTTCCGCCTAAGGGCGGGTTACGTTTTCAGCCCAAGACTACTTCCTGCGGGGCGTCCTTGATGAAAAAGTAACCAAACCTACGGGTTCATTCTTAAATTTATTACGGAAGGTTTTTTTATTAAAAACCTGTAGGGACCCCTTCGTGATAAATCCAATCAAGAAGAAAATATACCTACGAGTCTAAAGAACAGACTCTTCGTGGCAGAGCCCACTCACTACGCAATCAAAGTGCTAATTATTATCATTAATTATATTCTTTATTTAAAATTTGATTAACCTCTAAATTTAATCTCAATTTTTGTTTTGTTCAAACAAAAATTTTCTTCGGTTTTAAAGACCTTAACTAACTGTCAACTGTATACAGTCCACTGTAAACTCAAAAAGTGTCGCAATATCTCTATATTAGACCACCTTTTTATTGATACTAGAGTAAAGGTCAATCCCTTTATTATAGAGCTTTAAAGTTTCTTTACTCTATACATAGAAGTTAAGTTTTTTGATCTTTTATAAAATTTTAACTCTAAAAATTAAAGGAGTTTTAAAGTTTTTATTGTAATATAACATAGAATATTATAACGGAGAGGGTGGGATATGATGAAGCTCTTGGCAGTTAATGGAAGTCCAAATAGAGATGGAAATACTGCTTTTTTATTGACTAAGGCCTTGGAGGCTGCTCAAAATGAAGGTGTGGAAACGGAATTAATTCATGTTAGAGATGCCTTAAAGGAGTTAAAGGAACCTTTTTGTGTACAATGTTCAAGCCCTTGTAGTAAGGTTTGTTATAAAGGAACTTTATTAGAAGAGCATTATCAATTATTAGCAGAGGCAGATGGAGTTATCTTAGGAAGTCCTGTCTACTTTGGAACAGTTACAGCTCAATTAAAAGCATTTTGGGATATGACTAGAGCTTTAAGAAGTGAAAAGTCTCTGTTCAATACAATAGGAGCTACGATCACTGTAGGTGCTTCTAGGTATGGAGGGCAAGAGACCACAGTTAGTGCTTTACATGATATGATGATGATTCAAGGAATGATGATAGTAGGTGATGGATCTGAAGATACTGATATGGGTCATCAAGGTGCCTGTAGTCAGCATGATGCCAAAGAAGATTTAGAAGGTCAAAAGAGAGCTCAAATATTGGGTAAAAGAATTGCTAGCTTAATTAAGTAATAATCATCATAAACCCTTATCATTTAGCTTAGCTTTAACACTCTAAAATTGATGGAATAAATAATATTTTTTTTGGAATAATAAGGGTTGTTAATTTAAGCGTTTTAACAAGCATAACTTATTTTTAGCAAACCATCAATGAATAATTCTTTAGAATATCTGCTGCTCGATCTTCTTCTCTTATTAAACCTATCAATTTATACTTTTTTAAATTAAAAGAAGGGATTTGTGTATTACTGTCGAAAAGTTGTAATTGCTGTCAAGTATAATCATAAGGAGTATAGGATGAAAATTTTAGTTGATGGAGATGCATGTCCAGTCAAAGAGACTATTTCTGAAGTTTCAGCAAGGTATAAGGTTAAGGTGATAATTTTTATAAGCACTGCCCATTGGACTGACAATAGAGAAGATGTTGAATATATAACTGTTGACAGTAACTATCAAGAAGTGGATATGAAGATAGTTAATCAAGTTAAAGCTGGAGATATAGTTATAACTAATGATTATGGTTTAGCTTCTTTAATTTTAGCTAAGAGGGCATCTGCACTCTCCTTTGATGGCAGAGTCTTTACTAGAGATAAGATAGATTACCTATTAGCTAAAAGGCATTTAGCTGCCAAATTAAGACGACAGGGAAGTTATATCTCAAAGCAGAGTAAATACTCTAAAGAGGATAGAGAAAGCTTTAAAACTAATTTAATCGAATTAATAACTAAATTAGGATAGAAAATATAGCTTTTCTAATTATTATTAGACTCTATGTTTAGTATAATCTTCATAATAAGTGTAGAACTATTTATTACACATTCTCTATTATAGATAGGTTAAGGGAATTTGTTCAGTGCTGAGTTTAATTTTGTTTATTGGGTGAATATAGCTGAGCTTAAGTAGTCTAGAGCAGCTACTTTATCAAGTTATATGCTACATGAAATTAGAAGATATCATTTAAGCTAGAGGGTGAAAAGAGTTGAGTTTTGCTTATAGTGAGGATTTTATAGAGCAGGTTCGTTTTAATAATGACATAATCGATATTATATCGGATTATACTAGATTGGAACATTCAGGAAAGAGTTACAAAGGATTATGTCCTTTTCATGATGAAAATACTCCTTCTTTCTTTGTAAATCCTGAGCAACAGCTATACTATTGCTTTGGTTGTGGAGTTGGAGGAGATATCTTCAACTTTATAATGGGTGTGGAAGGAATTGATTTTAGAGAAGCCGTTAAGTCTTTAGCTAATAGAGCTGGATTGAGCCTTCCTGAACACAAAGCCAATCCCCAAGCTAAGGAGAAGTTTGATAAGAAAAAGAAGTTGCTGCAGATACATGAATTAACTGCCCGTTTTTATAATTACCTTTTGACAAGCTCTGATATAGGGGAAAATGGCAATAATTATTTAAAGCAACGTGGTTTTGGGAATGATATTGTTGAGGAATTTCAGCTAGGTTTTGCGCCTGATCGTTGGGAGGCTTTATATAGGTTTTTAAAGAATAAGGGGTATTCTGATAAATTATTACTAGAGTCGGGTCTGATTTTAGCAAGGAAAAATAACACTGGTTATTATGATCGGTTTCGTAACCGTGTTATCTTTACTATCAGCAATCATCAAGGACAAGTTATCGGATTTGGTGGTAGAATTATAGAGGATGTTAATCAACCCAAGTACTTAAATTCTCCTGATACAATTATCTTTGATAAGAGTAAAAATTTATATGGACTCAATTTAGCTAAAAAATTCATACAGCAGAGTAATCAAGCAATTATAGTAGAAGGCTATACCGATGTGATTACAGCTTACCAATATGGAATCAAGAATGTGGTAGCTTCTTTGGGTACTTCATTGACCAGTGAGCAAGCTAAATTATTAAAAAGATATGCTAATACGGTTTATATAGCATATGATTCAGATACTGCAGGAGCTAAAGCTACTTTAAGAGGCTTAGATATCTTAAAAGAAGAGGGATTAGAAGTAAAAGTAATCATATTACCCAAAGATTTAGACCCTGACGAATTTATTAAGGCTGAAGGAAAAGAAGGCTTTGCTAAAAGTCAGTCACAGGCAGAAACATTAATAGATTTTAAAATCAGTAATATTTTAAGAGGAAGAAGCTTAGAGGATGTTGATGATAAGATAATAGCAGTTAAAGAAATTGTAGCTGTTTTAGCAAAGGTCAAAAATAAGGTTGAATTAGATGAATATTGTAAGAAAATTTCAGAAAGATTAAGAACAAGTGAAGGTGTACTAAGAAAAGAGATTGATAAATATAAATTTAAGATGAGGGGTCAGGATAGAAAGAGTAATTATAGGAATAATATAAATACTGAGAGAGAATTAGCCGATGCTTTAAATGATTCTAGATTAATTAAATACTTAAAAGCTATTAAAGAGCTATTAAGTATTATCTTTAAAAATCCCAATCTTATTAGCAGCTTAAAGTCTCAATTAGAGATTGATGATTTAGCTAAGAAGGAGCATAGGGAGTTGTTTACTAGAATTTTTGAATTTTATCATGAACATAATACTTTAGAGATTAATCAAATTTTACAGACTATAACCAATAATGATGCTAAGAATTTATTATTGGAGTTATCCATAAAAGATAATGATTTTTTAGATGATACTGAGAAGACTATAAGTGATTATATTGAAACAATAAAGGGGTATCAAAGAGAAATGAGAATAGAAAGGCTAAATGCAGAAATAAAAAAAGCAGAAAAGAGTGGAAATTTTACTAAACAGATGGAATTGATGAAAGAGGTACAATTGTTGAGAAGGGAGGGGAATTAATGTCTGTAGATAAGAGTGCAGTTCAAGAAAAAGTTAGAACTTTGATTGCTAAAGGTAAAAAAGAAGGTGAAATAAGCTATCAAGAGATAATGGATGCGTTATCTGAAGTAGATTTGGACACTGATCAAATCGAAGAGATTTATGAAAGTTTCTCCTCAATGGGGATTGAAGTTAAAGATGATGATAATGATAATATAGATGATGATGAAGATGACAATGATGAGGTAGAATTGGATTTAAGTATTCCAAGTGGAGTATCATTAGATGATCCAGTAAAGATGTATCTTAAGGAGATAGGAAAGGTTCCACTATTAACTGCTGACGAAGAGAAGGACTTGGCTAAAAGGATGGAAGAGGGCGAAGAATATGCTAAGCAGAGATTAGCTGCTGCTAACTTAAGATTAGTAGTAAGTATTGCTAAAAAGTATGTTGGTAGAGGAATGTTGTTTTTAGATTTAATCCAAGAAGGTAATTTAGGTTTGATTAAAGCTGTAGAGAAGTTTGATTATAGAAAAGGATATAAGTTCAGTACCTATGCTACTTGGTGGATTAGACAGGCTATTACCCGCTCTATTGCTGACCAAGCTAGAACAATTAGAGTCCCTGTTCATATGGTAGAGACAATCAATAAATTAATTAGAGTATCTCGTCACTTAGTACAAGAGTTGGGCCGTGAGCCAACTGTAGAGGAAATTGCTAATGAGATGGATATTACTGAGGATAAGGTACGTGAAATTAAGAAGATTGCTCAAGAGCCTGTATCTTTAGAGACTCCAATTGGTGAAGAAGAGGACAGCTATTTGGGTGACTTTATTGAAGATGAGGATGCTCCAGAACCATCTGTAGCAGCATCATTTATGTTATTACAAGAGCAATTAGATGGTGTATTGGATACTTTAACAGATCGTGAAAAGAGGGTTCTAGAATTGAGATTTGGTATTGAGGATGGACGTTCTCGTACCTTAGAGGAAGTAGGAAAGGAATTCGGGGTTACTAGAGAGAGAATTCGACAAATTGAAGCTAAAGCCTTAAGAAAGCTGAGACATCCAAGTAGAAGTAAGAAACTTAAAGATTATTTAACATAGATAATAAGAGATATAATTAGAGATTAATCATTAATTATGGATTATTATTTCCATTTGCTTTAAATGGAAGTTGAAATTTAGATATCTTTGATATATAATTCTAATTGTTGATGTTCCCCGATAGCTCAGTTGGTAGAGCAGATGGCTGTTAACCATCGAGTCGCAGGTTCGAGTCCTGCTCGGGGAGCCATTATTTTTTTACAATGATTTACATAAATTAGAATTGAAGATTTTTAAAGCATATAAAACCTCTAATAAGTTAAAAATCTCTACCTTACTACATTTGTAGTAAGGTTTTTTAATAATTATAGTAAACTTTAGGAAGAATAAAGAATAGATTACATATAAGGAGTAAATTATGAGATTATCACCGAGATTAGCTAAGATAGTAGATTTATTGATTTTACCAACTAGAGTAATTGATGTAGGGACTGACCATGGATATTTACCAATCTATCTTGCAGAAAATACAAGTTCTAATAAGATCATAGCAAGTGATTATAACAAACAGCCCTGTCAGGCTGCTTTAAAGCATATTCAGCAGGCTGGAGTTGAAGATAGAGTTGAGGTTAGGCAGGGTTCAGGCTTATCGGTTCTAGACAAAGATGAAGTTGACCAAGTTGTGATTGCAGGGATGGGTAGTAGGACTATTATTGGTATTTTAGAGGATGATTATGATTTAGCTCAGAGGTTAGAGAGATTGGTCTTGCAACCGATGGCTGGTTCATCATCTTTACGGAAATGGTTGGTAGAGAATAATTTTAAAATTGTTGATGAGACTTTGGTCAAAGAGGATGATAAGCTTTATCAGATTATTGTAGCTCAGCCGGGTAAGATGGAGATAAAGGATGATTTTGTATTAGAGATAGGACCTGTTTTACTTAAGAATAAGGATAGTTTATTAGAAGAGTATTTCACTGAATTGAAGGATCAATGGCAGCAGATAATCAGTAAAATTGCTGATAATTCTCCTGATAATCAAAAAATTGAAATTTTAAAGAGGAGAATTAAGAGATTAGAAGAAATAGAGTTAAAGATGGAGAGATAAATAAGTGATTTAATAGTTTCTCTATTAAGGAGGTATAGGATGTCTGTAAAACTACAACAAATAACTAATTTAATAAATAACTTAGCACCTAAGCACTTAGCCTATGATTGGGATAATATAGGTTTACAGCTTGGTGATTATAATCAGGATGTAAGTAGGGTCTTGGTTACTTTAGATGTAACTGAAGAAGTAGTTAAAGAGGCTATAGATTCTGATGTGGATTTAATTGTTGCTCATCATCCTGTTATCTTTAAAGGGATTTCTAATATTAGATTCAATACTCCTTTAGGTAAGATAATTCAAAAAGCAATTAAGCATGATATTGCTATTTATGTAGCCCACACCAATTATGATATAGCAGAAGATGGGTTAAATGATTTGTTGGCTAAGAGATTAGGCTTAGTTAATACCGAGATTTTAAAGGTGACTGAAGTTGAAGACTTAAAGAAGGTAGTTGTTTTTGTACCAGAGGATTCTATATCTGAGGTCAAGGAGGCTATGGGTAGAGCAGGAGCAGGTTGGATTGGTAATTATAGTGACTGTTTCTTTGAGCAAAAAGGTACTGGTAGCTATAGACCTTTAGCAGGTAGCAATCCTTATATAGGGACTAAAGATGAGTTAAGTGAGGTTGAAGAATATCGCTTAGAGACTATTGTACCAGCTAAGATTTTAAGTAGGGTTATCAATAAAATGGTTAAGGCTCACCCTTATGAAGAGGTAGCCTATGATATCTATCCTGTAGATAATAAAGGTCAAGCTTTTGGAATAGGTAGAATTGGATATTTAGAGGAGAGTATCTTATTAAAAGATTATGTGCAAGGTGTTAAAGATGCTCTAAATATAGATAGTGTTAAGGTAGTAGGTGAAGATAATACTGAAATTAAAAAGGTTGCCATCTGTAGTGGTAGTGGAGCTGATTTGATTAAAACTGCATCCTTTAAAGGTGCAGATGTATTGGTAACTGGAGATGTTAAATACCATGATGCTCAGCTAGTATTAGAAGAGGGATTAACATTGATAGATGCTGGTCATTATGAAACTGAGCAGATTATGAGAGATGCTGTAGTATCATATTTAGTAGAAAAGACAGCTAATGATAATTTAGATGTGGAGATTGTAAAGTCACAAATTAATACTAATCCTGTTAGAATAGTTTAAAAGTAGGTCGTTTTAGCGACCTACTTTTTTCTATATGATAAAGATATTTTTAGATTAAGGCTGATTTATATTATAAATTGGGAGGGGTAAGAATGGCTACTTTGGAACTATTATATCAATTAGAAAAATTAGATAAAGAGGATAAAGGGTTGAAAAAGAGTATTGAGGAAGATGATATCGTTGGAGAGATTAACATTTTAAAAGAGGCTGTACTTAGTATAAAAAAAGATTGGAGTCAGAAGAATAAAGAAGTGGAGGATTTAAAGCATCAGATTAAGGAAGAGGAATTTAAAGATGCCCGTTTGATAAGAAAAGAGAAAGACTATCAACAACAGCTTTATAGTGGAGCTACTTCTAATCCCAAAGAGCTACAGAAGTTGCAAGAAAAATTAGATACTACATTGGAGAGTAAGAAAGAGCTAGAGGATGAATTATTAGAGTTGATGCTAGAGTTAGAAGCAAAAGAGGATGAATTATTATCTTTAAGAGAGAATTTAGATAGTAAGCAAGAAGAGTTGATAAAGCTAGAGGAAGATTACCAAGAAGGTAATACTAAAATAAATCAAGAGCTTGATAGAGTGAATTCGGCTAAAGAAGATATATTTGATAAGTTAGAGGATGAAATGATCTCGAAATATGAGGACTTATATCGTAGGAAGAGGGGGCGGGTAGTTGTAGAGGTATCTGATGGTTATTGTATGGGCTGTAGGATGTTATTACCGGTCAATCTAGTAGAAGAGGTCAAGTCTAGTGAAGAGATAGTCTACTGTGAAAACTGTGGTAGGATACTTTACTGGAGAAGATAGGAAAAACTCGGTCGGGAGTTTTTCCATCACGAAGAGTTCAAAGAACTCGTAGGGTCATAATATAGAGAGAAGCAGAATATAAGGTTAAAAAGTTCTAATTAATAAAATGTTATAAATATTGATA
>Ga0163224_100198_pt1 | contig 10048 bp, 6 predicted proteins | sample MSEWel2016_03_03_FD_113141 | JGI IMG/M metagenome (GOLD analysis project Ga0163224, IMG submission 113141) | Subsurface microbial communities from deep shales in West Virginia, USA - MSEEL Well Study Marcellus 5H_2016_03_03 ... | reverse complement strand
AAATAGGCAAAGCATTTACGTGGATTTCTAAAAAAACAATTTTGAAAAGAGAACAGAAAAGAAGGAATGGAATAACAAAAAACAATCTGACAATAAATGAATTACGCCACACAACAAAGCTATTATACGCCAGCCGTGGCATCCACAGCATATTGGGGGTTCTGTTTTACCCTCTCCTATGCGTTCAAGCTGATAAAGTCACAGCGGGTCTGAAAGCCACGGGCCAGGCGCATATAGCCGGGACGTTGTGTTTCATGCTGAGAAAGACCGTGCAACAAAAGCCAACGCACATTTGGCACATTTGCAAGCCCAAACCCACAAGCTGATGCTTCAGCTTGCAAAAGAGCCAAATTTTTGCCGACGCACGCAATAACGATAAACATGTTATGACTAAAAAAATAGGAAGAAATGACCCGTGTCCATGTGGAAGTGGGAAAAAATATAAGAAATGCTGTCTGGTTTTAAATAGCAGTTTTGATTTTACACCGCCTCATGAAGAAAAACCTAATAAAACATTTGAATTTATAGAATCTAATAATTCTGCTCAGTTATTAGATTTTGTAATTGGACTGCAATTAGTTCCTAATAATCATGGGAAAAATTTACGCATAGAAAAAATAGTAACTCATATTGTTCAAAACCTGAATGAAAAAGCTAAAGGTGATTTGAATTTATTTAAAAAATACCTTGATGAAGAATATGAATACAATCCGATGGAGGACTTGCCCGAAAATCTATTTTGTGAAAATGTAGTTTTCTATGGTGGTAATTATACTGTTTTCTCTGGGATTTATGGTTATGCTGTAGAAATATTCAAAACCCTTTCTGAAAGTATATTTTCCCAAGACTGCACTTTGCCTGATGAATTTAAAAACCATGTATATAGTGGGATAACTCTAATTTTAAATCTAGGACAAAAATTATCTCAAAAGTTTAACATTTCAGGAAATATAAGAGATGTTGAAGGAGAAAGTAAGCTAGAATATTCATTCGATTTAAAGGACACATCATTTAGTCAAGAAGAAATATACAGTATTTGCGAAAATCATGGTATTGACCCAAGAATTGTAAATGATTTTGTTATTACGCCAAATGATAAAAGATTTTCAATTGACGACCCAGATTTAAATCCATTATTGTATTATCCTATTGTATCATATGATGATAGATACTACTTTGCTTTGATTTCAAATCAGATAAATGCTTTAAATGAATTTATTTTTAGGTTAAGTGATAAGTATAATTGCAATAAAGAATTAGTTTCATTATATCATAATAAATTATGGTATGAGCAATGGGGAGCTTGTAACAAAATGGATTGGCAATTAACTGATATTTCACTACCTGAAAATACCCATACTGATATATTAAAAGAAAGAGTTTATCAATTTGACACAAATAGAATTGCCTATTCGTGTTACTTACATAATAGTAGTATTGAAGGTAAATATAAAGTTAATCATTCTATTAATGGTGATTTTGACTTAAATCAACGAATTAATGAAGTAGTCTCAGCCCTGAAAAGTAACGAATTATTCAAGGATTTCAAGATACTTACTCTGATTAATTATGAGATGATGGGGCGAAATCTGTATTTAATGTTTGAGAGACCACAAAAAGACGAGTATCGTTTAGCAATACCCATACATCAATTTAATTTACTTTGTTCCTCTGAAAAATGGAATAATTTAAGTTTGTTGAAGTATGCGAAATCTTATGAACGATTTTCCCAAACAACACAAACAACAATATCGGACACATTAGATATTTATTCAATTTATAAGTCTAATGATGAAAGTTTCTATTTCGGAGATGATGCTAGACCGAATTTCATGACCATTGTGCCTGGTGATGGAAGTCGACTAATTAAAGATGCAAAAATTGAAAAGAATAGACATGGTATTTTAGGCGAGGTTGAAGGTAAAAGGGCATTTATCCCTTGTGAAAAATATGCGGACTATGCACCATTATATAGACCACTTTATCGCTATGGATATTATGCGATTTGCTTAGAAGCCTTCAAGTTTCCTATATGGATAACGAATCATCAAGCACAAAATAGGGAAATGGTTGTTGATGCGAGGAATTTTGCAGAAGCGATAGCATTTTGGTTATTTAAGCTAAAGAGCGAGATTTCATCTTTATTAGAAGCTAATATTTCAAATTTCTTTGAAATTAATATTATTCTTGATGATGCTGTTTTTGAAAACAAACAAACGAAGGATATAATTGAGAGTTCAGACGATAATCATTATACTTTTTCACTGGATGGTTTCACCCTTGATTTTGTAATTCCTTTTTCCAAAATAAAAACATTTATTGGTAGTAATAATTACGGAGAAAGGGAAATGATAAGAACTTTACTTAAAGCATTCAACCTAATTGATGGAATCCAATTTTCTGATGAGTTTATAAATCAATGTTTAGAAAAATTAATTCCACTTGGAAGTGCTAAAATGATACTTTTATCAGATAGCCAGAAAGACCAGTTAATTGATAATAGGTGGTTGATAAGCCCAAAATACATTAGCAATTCCGAGATTGAAAGGACTTTAGATGAATTGCCTGTATTAATTGAGCAAACAAAGGCAATTCCTGTAAACATTGAAAAACCTGAAGATAAAAAAGAGCTTTTTAATACTGCTACCCAATTACTTTTAAATGCTTTATCCGAAGAGATTAAGGAGTTTGAATTTGAGTTTTTATTAACTGCATTAATTGAGCTACATGAAACATTGGTATGGAAGAGAGAACATAACAAAACACTAATTCCTGCTCAAATTTTGTGTTTTGGAGATTTGGATGGAAAGTTAAAAGAAATCTTAGATGATGAAAATAAGCTTGTTAAAACATCTTTAGCAACAAGGTGTTTAATCGAATATATTGCATCTACACCAACAAAAGGTTCTATAAAAGCAAGTTTTGACGACATTGATAGATTACTAGTTTTGATGCATGAAATTGCAAACTATGGTTTCCTAAGTGATGCAGTTCATTTTAAACTTGCAAATCCAAAAATCGGTAAGCTAAAGTCAGGTAGAATTGGAATTTCAAGAGAGTTTTTTGATGATAAGCTTAAACCATTTGCTGAAGCTCATACAAAAGAAGAAGTTGATAAGTATTTAGCAAACTTTGAAAATAGATTTGAAATTTCTAATTTCTCAGTAGAAACTTCAGAAAAAGAAACTGATGAAGATAAAGAATTAAATGATATTGATAATGCATTCCTTGAAGACTGGGGAATCAGTTATTTGAATATATACAAGTTCTGCTTTTCATGTTATATGCTTTGTCTTGAAAGCGAAAGTTCAACAATATCAATGTCTGAATCTGAATTAGTAAAGAAACTTGTTGAAGAATTTAAACTGCCCGAAAATGAAGCTGTTAATGGAATAATGCGTTTTTCAATTTCAGAAAGACCAGATTATTTGAAAGCACCAGATGGCTATAAAAACAATGAAGTCTTTCCTTGGAAATATAATCGCGAATTTAGTTTCGCTAGAAGATTCCTAATAAAGCATACTAATGATAAAGGCAAATCAAAATTAACTTGGGGTTTTAGAAATGCAATTTCTGCGCAAAAACAACTTCACTATTTGTTGCATGAAGGTAAACTTAATAACGGTGGTGAAAATATTGAAAAACTATTAGGAACATTTCGAGAAAGAAAAGGTAAGGAATATCGCAATCAAGTAAAGGATTGGCTTAAAGGAAATAAAAACTTTGAAGTGATAGACTACGAGGTTGATATTTCGCCAAATGGTCACCTGCAAGCAGATAAGAAGTATGGTGATGTAGATATTATGGTGTTTGATACTGAAACTAATTTTGTTTGGAGTCTAGAATGTAAAGACACCAATAAAGCTAAAAACATCCATGAAATGAAAAATGAAATGGATAATTATCTTGGTCGTGAAGGGGGGAAAGGAATGATAAAGAAACATATCGAAAGGCATAAATGGTTAGAAAACAATACTGATAAAGTTTGTGCTTTCTTAAAAATTGAGAATCCAATAAAAATAGTATCATATTTGTTGACTTCTGAAGTTATTCCAACCTCATATACAAAAGCAGAAGAATTACCGATGCCTATTATTGCTTTTCCTGATTTAAAAAGAGAAGGTGTAAAAATATTATATCCGACCCACTAAGCCATGCACATTAAGCAAACGCACATATCAACCGCACAACCAAATTTGCTTAAAGAGCATGTCTTTTCAACGCACGGATTGACAGACAAAAAAAAGCACGAAAACACAACACGGCTAAAAGACAGAATCTAACATAAAAACATGAGAATAAATTTTGAAAAGACAGATTAAAATATTAGCATATTCATTGAAGGTTGGTGCAATAAAAAATTTGTTTTCCACCCCAGTTCGGTCCTTCGGGACAGTTGAGGAAACCAACACACATTGCACATTTGCAAAAGAGTGCAATTTTCCTACCCAATTTTATAGAAATAAAGTAGTATTTTAATATGTGGAAAGATAGCGAAACAAATATAGATTTACTTGACTTTGATTATCTAATTGGTGTTACAAAAAATATTATAATAAACGATGAGCTATCACCATCCAGTATTGGTGTTTATGGTGACTGGGGAAGCGGAAAATCAAGCTTAATAGAGATGACATTAAGCGAGTTATCAAGGAATAAGGATTATCTCTGTCTCAAATTCAATGGTTGGCTATTTGAGGGGTATGAAGATGCAAAGACTGCTTTGATTGGCACAATACTAGACGAAATCAATGGTAAAAAAACACCTACTGGCAAAGCTAAAGATGCGATTCAAAGACTATACAAAAATATAGACTTTTTTAAGTTAGCAAGTAAAGGGATTGAATATGGTCTTGGCTTTCTATTAACAGGTGGAATTGGAACAGTTGCTGACATCACGATGCAATCAGTAATTTCAAAAGTAAAAGAGAAAGCTTCAGATTTATCAGAAGGAGATATTAAAGACGTGCTAAGTAAAACATTGAAAAGTGATGAGATACGAAAAAAATTGAAAACTTTCCATAGTGATTTCTCAGAACTGCTAAAAGAGACTAAAATCAAACGATTAGTAATCTTTATAGATGATTTGGACAGGTGTAATCCGGATACAATTCTTGCTACTTTTGAGGCGATACGCTTATTTCTTTTTACTGAAGGAACTTCCTTTATTATTGGAGCAGATGAACGTCAAGTAATGTACGCCGTTCGGAAAAAATTTCCTGAAATAAAAGGAAATAAAATTGACATTGGAAAAGAATATTTAGAAAAGATTATCCAATATCCAGTTAAAATACCCCAGCTTGGGGTAAAGGAGGTACAGTTTTATATAATGTGCCTTCTTTTAAAATATGAATTGAAAGAAAAACATGCACCTGTTCTTGAATTTATTCAAGAGGAAAGACAAAAAGACTTCTTAAACTTCACAATATCATTTAGTTTAGTCGAAGGAAGATTTCCGAATGAAGAAGAAAAAATAAAAGAAGTGATTTCACTGGCGAATCAACTTTCTGCTGTACTTTCTAAAGGACTGAACGGTAATCCAAGGCACTGTAAAAGATTTTTAAATTCGCTTTCCATGCGGATCACAATGGCTAAGATAAAGAAGATTGACCTTGATAAGAAAGTGTTGTCAAAACTTATGCTACTCGAATATTTTAAGGATAATGTATTCAAGGAGCTTGGCGAAATGCAATCAAATGAAAAGGGATTGCCTGAAGAAATAAAATACATTGAAAATGATAAATGGGATAAAGTTGAAAAGCTAAAGCTCTGGAAAGATGATGACTGGTTTATAAATTGGATTAAAATAGAACCTAAATTAAGTGAAACTAATTTGCAACCTTACTTCTACTTTTCAAGAGAGAGTCTTCAATTAAGAAGTACTAGTGAAATAAAACAATTAAGCCTTGAAGCTGAAAATATTTTATCTGGATTATTGTCAGGAAGTGATTCTGCAAGAACCGAAGCTCTAAAAAAAGCTAATTTGATAAGCGATTTTGAATCAGCCCAAGTACTAAGAGCAGTTATTTCAGAGATTGAAACAGCATCTGATATTTCCGCCGAGCTATTTAAGTCATTCATTTCTTGGGGTGGAAGCCGACCCGAAAACTATACCGATACTATTGCATGTTTAAATGCAATACCAAGTGGTAATATTAAAGTTTCATTCATTCCACGGATAAAAGAATTTGCCTCAACATCCAATAAAGTCTTGGAGATAAATGAACTCCTTGAGAAATGGCAAAAAGATAACCCAAGATTAAAAAACGCAATTGGTAATGAAATAAAATAAAAATATGGGAACCTCAAGTATGTACACCGGACCATCCGGGAATCCATTATTACCTGATGATTTTGATGATACCACAAATCCTGACTCACAGAATGGTGATGATAATTCTCAAGACCAAGAGAATAATAATACTGATGGAGATTCTGCTGAAAATAATCAGAGCCATAATAACGATGAAAACAGTGGTAATAATCAAGACTCAAACGGCAATGAGAATAACTGGAGTAATGCTAAAAACTTTATGTCTCGGTATGCCTCTGGCGCATCTCGAAACTTCAAAAGAGCTGTTTCAAGTTATGTTAAAGCTCATGGAGGCTCAAAAAGCGCTGCAAAATCTGCGTCAAGCGGTATTCGTTCAACATCGGGTTTAGGACAATTTTTAAGCAGTAGTTCAACGCAAGGAATTCGAGAAACATTATCTCAATATAACGTTGAATATGAGGGAAGAACTGCAAAAGAAATATTAACAGATGTTATAAATCGAATAGCACCCATTCCTGTAACCAAAGAAGATTCTGTTGCAAGAAAAGCATTACTTCGTACAATGGAAGTTTTATATGAAAAACTTGACGATGAAAACAATGACATAACTACTTTAGAAAAGATTGATAAGGAGCTTTTGAACGAAATGATTCCGATACAAGTGGAATCCTATATTTACGAAAGAATTATTAATGATTTAGGAAGTCGTATTGAATCAAAATCAACTTCTCCTGCTGATGCAATAAGTAAGGAGAAAGAGTTAAAAGAATATATCAATTCAAAAGTAGAAACAACATTAAAAGATAAAGACTTCTCTAAAATTGATTTTAACAATAAAATGAACAAAGAGGTCGAGAATCTTTACGAACAATGTTATAAGGTTATGGAGGATATACTATGATTCAAATTATATGCAGATTAAATGATGAAGATAATTTTTCCGTTCAGGATTGTCTTTTTAATATTAATCTAAATGATAAAAAGGAATATCATTGGACATTTTATCAAACTGTAAGGAGGCTCTGCCAGTTTCCAAACTTCTTTTCAGATGAGGCACTTGACTTATTTTACATTTCATTGATGGTATATTATGCCGACCGAAAAGTTCTTAGAAAAGATACTTTTGATTCATGGACTCGAAGGTTCAAAATATACATGCCTGTTTTAGAACCTGATAAATGGAACAATCAAAAAGAATTGCTCGAACAAATGGTATCATTCCTAAGTGGGGATTTATGGGAATTTGAATTCAGAAAAAGGGAATTAAACAATAAGGAGTTAAGAGTAAAAAAATGTGCGGAAAAATCTAGGAAAAATTATAAACCATTAGCATTTTGTATGCTTTCAGGAGGATTGGATTCTTTTATTGGTGCAATTGATTTATTAGGCAAAGAAAAGAATATCGCTTTTATAGGACATTATGGTGGAGGTAAAGGTGTTATTGAATATCAGAATAATGTAAAAACAATTCTTAGTGAGAAGTATGCTCTTACCGATAAGCAATTTTTTAATTTTCACGCAGCACCTGTTGGTGGTATAGAAGATTCGACAAGGACTCGCTCATTTATGTTCTTTACGCACGCAATAATTTTAGCTTCTGCTTTAAATGAACAGACCAAACTATTTATCCCAGAGAATGGATTAATTTCATTAAACATCCCACTTACGAACACACGATTAGGAACAAGTAGTACAAGAACAACTCATCCATATTATATGGGAATGTTACAAACCCTACTAAATAATCTAGATATCAAAGTTGAGTTAAATAATCCTTACCAATTCAAAACAAAAGGAGAGATGATTATTGAATGTATTGACTCTGCTTTCCTAAAAGAAAACATTTCGAAGACAATGTCATGTTCTCACCCGGACCAAGCTCGATATGATAAGGCAAAAGCCCCTATACACTGTGGTACTTGCTTGCCTTGTGTAATACGTAGAGCAGCTATTGAAAAGGCATATAGTGTCGATTATTCATCATATAAGAATGTGAATTTCAATTTAGGGAATAACGCTCCAATTGACCTTAAATCATACAAAATTGGGATTCTGGATTTTAAAAATTCTTCATCTAAAACAATATTTAAAATTCAGGAATCTGGTCCTATTTTATATAAGCAATATGAGTTTGAAAAACTCTATGTAAGTGGAATGAATGAACTAGCTGAGCTTTTAGATAAATACAATGGATAGTTACTTATACGACACTCATTTTCATTTAGATTTATTCAAATCTGTTAGTGATATAGTCAAAGAGGTTGAAGAAAATAAGATATACACCATCGCAGTTAGTAATTTACCTGTACTTTATTCTAAGCTAAAGGAAAAAATTTCATCAAAATATATAAGACCTGCATTAGGATTTCACCCTGAATTACTTTTTCAATACAAACATCACATTCCTCAAATGTGGACATTGTTAAATGAAACCAGATACATTGGGGAAGTAGGTTTAGATTTTAAGACAGGTAAAGATTTTAAAGAACTTCAAGTATCTTTCTTTACTGAGCTTATTGACCGATGTAACCAGATTGGAGGTAAAATACTAACAATCCATTCAAGGCAAAGTGCAGATGAAATTACATCAATTATAGGTGCCTCGTTTAACGGTAAAGTAATCTTGCATTGGTATTCAGGAAGTAAAATTACATTGAATCAAGCTATCAAAAATGGATATTTCTTTTCTGTTAATTACTCGATGGTTAAATCAAATTCTGGAAAAGAATTAATTAAGATGATTCCATTAGATAAATTATTATTGGAAACAGATTCTCCATTTGTTAAGTATAATAAGAAACCTTTTACACCTAAGGATATTAGATATATAGTCGAAGAATTATCTGTTATTTTTGAGGTTGACTTCCTTAGAATGTCCTCAATCCTTTGGTCAAACTTTAAAAGGTTAATTAAATGAAAATCCAACACACAGCCAAGCACAATCGCAAATCGCCTTTGGCGTTTTTTGATGACTTTGGAGACTTGTAAAAAATGCAAGAGGTTTATTTTGGCTTAAGATATCAGATCAATTATATTGGTTTTATATATTGTTCGATAATGAAATTTCCCATCCTTCTTAATTTCTCTATCCCTGTAAAATAAAGACTTTATGTAAATTCTATTTTTGTTAAACAAGGAATAGGCGATTATTTTTTGTAATTTTCGCAACACAATAAAGCAGTATGACGAAAGAACATCAAATAGAGGAAAAGCTAATTGAGCAGCTCAAAGAGCTGAAATATACTCATCGGCCCGATATTGTTGATAGAAAAACACTTGAGCAGAACTTCAAAGCCAAATTTGAAGCCCTGAATCGTGTTCGTCTTACGGATAGTGAGTTTCTAAGGTTGCGGGAACAGATTATTGAGCCTGATGTTTTTGAAGCTTCTAAAATGTTGCGCGAAAGGCAGTATTTTCAAAGGGAAGATGGTACGCCACTACATTATACTTTGGTCAATATCAAAGACTGGTGTAAGAATGAATACGAGGTTGTCAGCCAACTACGAATTAATACGGAAAACAGTAATCAACGCTATGATGTTATCCTTTTGATTAACGGTTTGCCGGTAGTGCAAATTGAGTTGAAGAAACTGGATATTTCGCCCCGGAAAGCCATGCAGCAAATCGTGGACTATAAAAATGAACCGGGCAATGGATATGGCAACTCCCTGATGTGTTTCATGCAGTTATTTATTGTGAGCAATCGCAGCAATACAATTTATTTCGCCAATAATAAAAACCAGCATTTTCAATTCAATGCAGATGAGCAGTTTT
>Ga0163224_100196_pt1 | contig 10137 bp, 11 predicted proteins | sample MSEWel2016_03_03_FD_113141 | JGI IMG/M metagenome (GOLD analysis project Ga0163224, IMG submission 113141) | Subsurface microbial communities from deep shales in West Virginia, USA - MSEEL Well Study Marcellus 5H_2016_03_03 ... | reverse complement strand
CGCATTGTTCCCTGTGCATCCTTCTTGTTACCATGTAAGTTCCAGCCATAAGTCCAGCTTGCATATTCCTCACTACCTTCTGAGATTACACCTTGATTATGATTTACAAAGAACTGAGCTACTGTGGCTTTTGACATAACTCGTTTACCATTATACTTTCCATCATTTAGAATCATCAGCATGAACTTAGTTATATCATCTACTGTAGTTTTAAGTCCCCAAGCACCGTTTTCACTGGTATAGTTATGTTCACTATTAAACCACTTACCATTTACAGCATCTTCCTCTCTTCCAATAACTCTATCCCACATCTTTTTAGGAAGTTTCCAATAGCTATCCTTCATTCCCAAAGATTTAAACATTCTTTCTTGTGCATATTCATCAATTGTCTTGTCAGAAACCTCTTCTATAACCTCTTTTAGTAGGGTAAAACCATAACCTAAGTAATCCATTTCCACATGAGGTTTTCTTTTAATTGGCATTTTTAATGAGATAAGATATTCAGGATCTGCCATCCTTCCTGTTGCATCTGCTGATATATTCATCTTCTCCTTCACTTCATTAATGAATCCTTCCCAATCAAAATCATCTCCACCTGGTGCTTTCATATTCAATTCTTTCTCAACATATTCCTTTTCAAATTCTTCAAGGTCACTAACAAATATTCCACTGGTATGTGTCATCAGGTGCCATAAGCAAATATCCTCTCTACCTCCTCCAGTAAATTCAGGTAGATATTTCTCAACAGGTTCTGTGATATCAAGCAGTCCATCCTCTTGCAGGCACAAAATCAAAGCTGCCACAACTGGTTTTGTAACGGATTGCACACTATATAATAGATCCATCTTCAATCCATATTCCTTTGTATTTCTTCCATAGGTCTTTTCAAAAATTGTTCTTCCTCTTCTGGTTGCCTTAAATACAATCGCCTGTCGCTGTCCATCATCAATATAGCTTTGTAAAGCTGAATCTAACATCTTTAATCTGTCGAGATTTAATCCTAATTCTTCATAATTTTCTTTTGCTATTTTTGTGATTCCCATTTTACCCCTGCTTTCTTTTATAAATTTAATATTGTAACCCGTTGTGCTAGTTAAATTTAAATACTAATAGTGTCTTTTTATGGGGATATTGCGACACTTTAACCTCAGTGTATAGTGTAAAGTTGATAGTGGATAGTTAAGTTCAAAACCTTAGAACATAAAGAGTTTAATGGTTTAACTATCAACTAGAACGAAAGTGTCGCATTATCTCTATATTGTATCAGTTCTTCTACTAGCACAAAGCATTATTATAAGTATTTAGAAACATATAACGCAGATATAATGAATCTAAGCTATAATTGGAACCCATAATTCATCTTTAGGTTCATGATCTGGAGCATAATAACATTCAATACAAGGTAAATCAGCTAATTCATATCCTGATGTTGGCAACCATTCAGTATATAACCTTTTCCAGGCATCAGTTACATCAGGAAAAACCGCCCATGTACTTTTGGGGATTACTATCTTTTCCATATCCTCAGGTACTTTATTTTTATAACGGACTCCTATCATATACTCAAACTTTTCATCGGTAATAGAAGGTTGCTCACCCACTACTCCTAATAAACTTTCTAGCTTACATTGAGGATCTTCCCATGACATATCAATTAATCTCTGTACTAAGCCTGTCTTGCTAGCTTCTTCCCATATTTTAGGTACCATCTCAAAGGATTTTTCAGTAAGAATAGTATTTTTTACTCCTACAACTGTAAACTCAAAATCTAGTCTTTCAATTCTGTACTCCATTTCAACATCTCCCTTAATAGTAATTTGAAAGGACATCTTAGGAAAGGCTTTTAACTGTACTCCATTATTACGGGCTATTGATGGATTAACACCATGAAGATTGTAAAAAGCACGGGAAAATGAGTCTGCTGAAGAATATCCATATTTCATAGCAAGATCAATTATTTTGATATCACTATTCTGTAATTCAAATGCTGCAAGTGATAACCTCCTACGGCGGATATACTGAGATAATGTAATCCCCATAATTGATGAAAACATTCTAGAAAAATGATACTTTGAACAACATGCCATTTTAGCTACTTTGTCATAGCTAATTTCATCTGCTAAATTCTCTTCAATATATTCCATTACTCTATTTATTTGTTCAAGCCAGTCCATATTATCAATCCTTTCAATTATAGTATATATGAATTTAAATTTTCTTTCCCGACAATTCTTGTACAAATATATCGGATATAATCATTAATAACTTTATACTATATGCCATATAACAGTTCAAGGGTTTGCAACGCCGTTGTTTTCATCTTAGCCTTTATTTTCACCACCGAATCTCACATAAGTCATCCCACTACTCTCCAGTTAATCAGTGTAGCTAAAACATCTTATTATCTGTAATAGAAGTATCTTTCACACACTTACTAAAAAATATTTTCTATGCTTTTGTTGCAGTCACTAGATATCTCCATAATTGTTCACCAATTCTACCATCAATTATATTTTCTTTTATCTTCTTTTCGAGTTTATCTTTATTTTCTTCTATTGTATAATCTGGATTACCTGGTATAGCTGTTAACCACTTAGCATATTCAATTTCATTAGGAAAGTAAATATAAGCTTTATCAAATATTTCTATTTTTATATTAATGAAACCACCTTTTATTAATCTTTCCTTTGCTTTTTCTAAGCATGCAGGATGAATACTAAATATTCTCCCACCTGAACGAAGAATTCTAATGTAATTGTATATAGAAGTGGGTCCCCTTCTATTATAGATTAAATCAAACTGTTCATCCTCGAAAGGAAGTCCATCTTTATCCTTTGTATGGGCGTAGATAAATTTTACATTATTAATTTCATTTATTTCTTGCAACGATAAGCTAGCTATCTTTAATAATTCGTTAGAATTATCAAATCCAATAATCTTTTTTGCATATTTAGCCATCTTTAAAGTGAATTCCCCATCTCCACATCCTGCGTCTAATACCGATTCATAACTTGGCAACATTTCTATTAATCTCTTTTCAAATTCTTCTTCACCCGATTCTCCTTCAATTGTGTAAATAGCATTACTTTTGTAGCCACCATTTCTTTTAGCGATCATATCATACCAGTCCATCCCCATAATAAAAGGTCCTCCTTAACTTTTTAAAACTTAATTCACCCCTATTTCACATAACTCATATCTTTATGACACTGCTTAAGTAAAGATACAAATTATCTATTAACAAAGTTGATATCCTTATTATATATAACCACTTACATAATTAATCATTGTCAAAATTACTCCCCCACATTACAAGAAAAATTATATTTTCAGATACCAATCGGGAATATATGTTGTGAAACCATCATACCATTTCAAAACTTCATCAGCTTGCTTCAGCATCGTATTAACCTCTTCTTCTCCAAAGGGAATAGCCCAAGAAATCGCTCCAAGCTGATTATTTGCAATGTATAATGCCAGTAATCTAAAGAATAAATCAGGTACCTGATTTTTAAAATACCCATTAATATATCCTGAGGCAAAGCTAGGACTCTTAGCAACAGACCAAACAATTCTATTAAACTCTTCCCAAGGGTCACCGTAATCCCACCTGTTAAAATCAATTATCCCCAACTCTCCTACTGGTGTAATAATCATATTCCCTACATGATAATCTCCATGCTGAAAAGACTGGGGTCGATTTAACAACAGAGAACGATTTTCTTCGATATAGCCAATCATTTTGTCAGCACCTTCAAACTGAATGCTACAAGATTTATAATTTGATATCTTTCTGTCAATCTTCTTATTAAACCTTTCTGACCAGCTAGGCTGATCCTTAGGAGCAGGAATACTATGTATCTGTCGCAAAATCTCTCCAGCCTTAACTCCAAGGTGATACTGCTCCTTATCATCAAAGGTAGGTAGAATAATCTCAGCATCCTCTCCAGCAATCCAAGTCAGCAAAGAATAGACTGCTTGACCCTTATTACAGACTCCAAAATCAATAGGTTTCGATACTAAAAAATCCATATTATCAAGTCTTTTTAAGGAATTATATTCTTTTTTCTTCTGTTCATACTCTTTTATATCTGATACTCTCAATAACAATTCTTCCTTGTCTCTAGTTTGGATATAATATTTCTGATCCTTAGACCAACCTTTGTTAACTGCTTTTACAATCTCCCAATGATCAGAATTAGGAATTTGCTTATAGTCTATCAATTTTTCATCTCCTTATTTAGAATAATTTTTCTTCAGCCCATTCCCTAAATGCATCCAGCTGCTGTTCAGTATGAAAGTAATGTTCTCCATTTTCGATAACCTCTACCTCGGCTTGATAGTTCTTGGCAAACTCTGAAATTAGTTCCCACTGTGTCATATTATCTGCTGAACCATACAGAATTACAATTGGACTCTGACCCAGAAAAGAGAGTGGATTCTTCTTTATATAAGAGTAATAGTTCCAATATAAGTTATGGTCAATTGGCAATTCAATTCTCTTTTCTAATCTCAATCTCTCTTCACTAATATTAAAGCTTTTCATCATCTCTTCTATGATCTGCTCTAAATTAACTACTGGCGACAAAAATAAACTCTGCTTTAGCTGAAATTGCTGATAAGCCAGCATACTGAAATAAGCCCCTATACTACAGGCAAAAAGGCTCAGATCATCTGCTAAAACTTTAGCATAGTTATAAACTGCCTTTAAATCACTTACACAAGTTTGTGGAAAACTTTCATCATTCCCATCTACTCGCTCCCCATGTCCGGGTAAATCAAAACTTAATACCTGATAACCCTGTGCCACTGCTATTTCTGCCATGATAGCTATTATAGTATCCTCTTTATCTGAGAAATTGCCATGAACTGCTATTAAGATTTTATTGCTCTTTTCTCCCCATAAGATAGCAGGGATTTGGCTATTCTGATTTGATATTTGTAAGTAATCTTTATGTATTTTTTTCATATTAATCATGCCTCCAAACATAATTGTTATTCTTTCTCTTGATGGTAAATAGTCCGCTCTAATATACTTTCTACAAATTCAGATTTTTTATTACAATAACTATCTCTATCATCTCTATAAGCTTCAGCTAACTTATACTTTAAAACTTCATACTCTTCTCTTGCTTTGGTATTCTCTCTTAAATAATCTCTAAAAGCAATATGCTCTAAATATCCTTTACCATCTTTAGGACATACATATAAATGATAGTTCATCAACCCATCATCACATCTTCTCTTAAATACTTCACGCCCTTCAACTCCTAAATTTCCTTCATGTTCATAGCCTTCTTGTTCTAAACACTCAATAATCTTTGGAAATATATCATAGCTCTCAATCACAACATCAATATCTATAACTGGTTTAGCAGCTAATCCTTCAACAGATGTACTTCCTACATGTTCAATTCTTAAAATTAAATCACCAATATAACTATCTATCATGGTCTTAATCTTTGCAAATTCTTCTTTCCATTCTAGATCATAGGGAAGAAGCTCAACAACTCTTCTTCTTTCTGACACTTTAACTCCTCCTATCAAATGATATTATTTATAAATCAAAATCTACATTCACTGAGCATTTTTAATCTCAAATCATATATAATTCTTATTTATACCTCTAAACTTAAATATTACTATTAACTACCAGCTCATAATCAGGTATATCTTCTTCAATATTCCTGACATCTTTAATTAAACAACCACTTAAACTAATTACTAATCCTATGATACAAGCAAAAAAGAACATAAGAGCCATACCTGATCCTTTTCCTGTACCGACTAATCCTCCAAAATTCATCTTTAAAATTACATATTATATGATGTAATAGAGTTGCTAAATTACTTTTTCACAATAAAATAATGGAACTCAAAATCTTTTTCAAGCATAATTTTTTCAGATTTGACTATTTGAAAATGCTCTTGTAGCTTTTCTAAATAATTCTCATACCTATAAAATGAGAAAAACCTCTTTTCAGAATAATGATCCTTTTCATTTATACCCTCAAATTCCGTTCCACCATAAACTCCAAGATAAAATAAACCTTTTGTCTTTAATACTCTTTTCAATTCTATTAATACATCATCTAAATCCCTTTTAGGTATATGTAATAAACAGTTTAATGAGTAAAGAGCATCAAAGCTTTCATCTGAAAATGATAAATTATATAAATCCATTTCATATGCATTAATACCCTTTTGTTTACAATACTTAACATGTTTATTAGATAAATCTATCGCAGTTACCTCCAAACCTTCGTTCTGAAAGAAAGAACTATCCTGCCCAGTACCTGCACCTACATCCAAAATGGTTGTTAGATTGTCTTTTTCAATCATTTGTAAAAATTCTTGTCTAATTTTCACTTTCCAAGGCTGTTTTTTCGATTTATGACGTTCATCAGCATGTTGATTATATATTTGCTTAAGTTCTTCTTTAATTTGACTAGACAATATAAATCTCCCCTTTTATAAATATAAAGTTAGCTATACTATTATCTTACAATTCACAATCAATCCTAAATTAAATCTAAAATAAGTCACCATTTGAGCTATATAATTACTAAACCTTTTATTCTTCAAAATTTTTAAATAAAAAGTTGTTTTAAATTCCTTTGTTACCTGTTATTTATCAAAGGCGATAATCTCTATCTCAAAAAATCTCTCTTGAAACTCCGTTAAGGCTTTAATAGCTTCCTTCCCATAGTAATTTTTCTCTGCTGATACCACTAGCTTATCCTCATCATCATCTTTGCGCTGTATAATTCCAATCACCTTTCCCCGATATTGACTAATTGGCTCATGTACACCTAATACATAAGCATCTATCTCTTCACCATCACCACCTATAGTATTCGGTATATATCCATAATTTAGAGGATAATAAAAACCATACTCTGGATGCTTTGAGCCTAGTGGTCGATCAATTTTCACTTTTACTTCTCTACCTAGATATTCTTTCAATTTTAGACCTCCTTTCTAAATTACCTTCTTAAAATTGATGAAACTCCAATATCTCAAATTATATTTAATATTTTGCCTAATAGAATAATTACTAAGTATCATTTAAGATTATTTTATGAGGGTTTCCTTGCTAAATACAGATCTACAGTATCATAGACCTTCAAAATACCACCATGTCTGTTTATTGCTGATTTGATCTCAGCTTCAAATTCTGCCTTGATATTTGGTAGAAGGATACGATGATCTGAATAGGTATTTAACAGACAGACATAATCCTCTGCATTAAAGCTTCTAGTTTGATGAAATAATTTGAACTCTAAGTCTACAAAACCATACTTTTTAATTGTATCAATTCTCTTATTATACCTCTCTTGATCATGCTCAATCAGAACCTTAGTTGATGGTCTATACTTATCGTAAATAGCTTGAATCTCTTGATGAAGAAGATCATTGTCTCTGCCAACAAAGGGACGATTCCAAAAAAGAGTCATCGTACCACCCCTCTTAAGTAAATCAAGGACTTTTGGATAAGCAATTTCCTCTGGAAGCCAATGAAAAGCAGTCGCAGAATAAACTAAATCAATGCTATTAGAGTCACATTCAAAGTCTTCAAAGGAGATATTCTTAATCTTAAAATTATTGTAACTACTAAATTTTTCTTTTGAATAGGCTGCTAATTTATCTCCGAATTCAATTGCTCTAACAGCACAACCTGTCTCTAAAATCGGTCTAGTTGCTTGACCAGTCCCGATCCCAATTTCAAGTGAATGCTTATTACAGTCAAGACCAGAATAATCAATAATCTCTTTAAACAACTCTTTAGGATAGCTAGGTCTAAACTTGTCATAATTTTTTACATCTTGATTGAAGGTCAGTTTTCTATCCACTTGATTCACCTCATTAAATAAAGTCAATTTATAGCAACAAATATTATCTAAAGCTTTTACAATTCACACTCCATCTTTATCATTCTCTCTTGCAATCCATGGCGCTCATAAAATCTAATTCCTCCTTCATTTTTAGAAAAAACAGATAACCTTAAGAACTCTAAATTTCTATCCTGACCCCAACTTTTAGCTGCTGCTAACAACTTAGAACCATAGCCTTGATCCCGATACTCTTTTGCAATTACCAAATCATCGACCTGGAGATATCTATGCTCTTGTAAACAGCTGATCTTTGCGGTTTGATTATCTCTTAGTAAAGCAAAACCGATAGTTCTATTGTCTTCTTCCACTAATAAAAAATCTGCTTTCTCACTCTTGATACTGTCAAGGATAAAATCATCAGGTCTTTGAGTTCTAATAAAATGTTCTGGTTGATAATATACTGCATCACCGTCTAACAGCCAATATAATTCTTTAATCACCTTTAAATCATTTATCTGTGCTCTTCTAATCTTCATCTTATCCCCTCTCTAATTTAAATCTAGTTACACTAAATTTATTATTTATATCTACCTTCAGATAGGTCGTGACAATATATTAATTTCTAAGCGATTAGGTCAGGAAGTATTTATGGCTAAATCATAGTTATCAACTCCTTTTAATTAGATTATTCTACATCTTTATCCAATGCTATTATATATAGTATATATTCACCATTAACTATATTTCAAGGTTTTAGTTATAATTTGTGTAAACTAATGTATTTTTTTCTTATCCTCTTTTGATTTTATTATTCTAAACACCTAAGAGCACTCTTGATCAATTCCTGATTTCCATATAGCCACTTTAAGACCTTCTGATTATACCTAGCAACATAAATAAGACCATTATTAAAAGAAGATCTCTTTTATCTTCTCTAAACTATCAATCTCTTTTATATCTTCCCAATAGTTTTGCTTCTGGTCTCTATTTAACCAAATTCCTTTCATTTTAATCTTTTGATTGAAAAATTATTCTGCTGAAATATAAAATCTATTCCTTACAATCTCATCATTACTGAGATGTACTTAACCTGCTGTTTCCAGCTATCAACATCTATTACCAAATATAATTTCTTTTAACTAGAATAATCCATATTCTAATTGACAATCATATGGTTCTTTAGCAACTAATGCTTCATTATGCTCTATCGCTTCTACACAGCCCACAGCTTTATAAAAAGCCTGTGTCTCTTGTGATGAATGTGCAGAAATATATAACTTTTTTGCACCCATTTCTATTGCCTGCTCACAAACAAGAGAAAATAACCTCTTTCCTATTCCCATCCCACGATTTTTATAAGAGATGTGAATACTTGAAAGTTGCAAATATTGATTTGCAGTTCCAAAAAGTTGATTTTCTAAAGATGCAAATCCAACAAGGCTGTTGCCATTATTTTCAAATACACTAAATACTGTCCCACCTGTTTCTATAGTATTCTTAAGGCAGTTAACAAGATGTTTATACTCATTAGGACCCCACTGTTCAGTGAAAGAAATTTCTTTCAATATCAAGTCTCCATTTTCTTTGCGCCAGCATTTCTTTACATCTTGATAGCGATTAAAGTTTGAAAATAATGATAATTCTACTTCATCTTTTGTTAATTTTTCATAATTGATTGTCTTCAAATTAATTCCTCCAATATATTTTTTATAATAACTACTCTTTTATATTCACTTTCAATTGACTAACCTTAGCTTTAAAAACAGTAAACTCTGTTCTAAAGACTCTTCTCTAAAAGATAACCTATAACTTATACCTTCTCAATTTCTAAGCTAATATCTTCCCAACTGTTGATTAAAGCTTCTAATTTCAAGTGAATATTTTCATTATCATCTTTTAGCTGATTCAAATATTCATAATCATTCAAATTCTGTGGCTCCATCATCAATTGATTATTCTCTTCTAGCTTAACTTCCAACTCCAATATTTGACTCTCTATAGCTTCCAGCTTTTTCTTTAAGCTATTACTAGAACTGGTTTGAGATTTAATTTGTACCTTTTTATTACTATTCTTCTTACTATTTTCTTTCTCTCTGAACTGTCTAGCTTTTTCTAACTTTATTTTTTGCTGGTAATAATCATAATTTCCAGCATAATGCTTCACATCTTTAGTCTCTACTACATACAAGCTATCTATAGTTTTATTTAGAAAATAGCGATCATGGGAAACTACTAATAATGTACCTTGATAATCTGCCAAAGTCTCTTCTAAAATCTCAATCGATTTGATATCTAAATGGTT
>Ga0163224_100195_pt1 | contig 10152 bp, 7 predicted proteins | sample MSEWel2016_03_03_FD_113141 | JGI IMG/M metagenome (GOLD analysis project Ga0163224, IMG submission 113141) | Subsurface microbial communities from deep shales in West Virginia, USA - MSEEL Well Study Marcellus 5H_2016_03_03 ... | reverse complement strand
GTTTTAGTCCAATCTGATATCTTACTTGACACTATTGCTGAAAAGACCTTTGAAGAGAAGGTAGCTTATTACAAGAGTAAGAAGAAATAGCTAGAATGAAATCTATGGTTATAGATAGAAAGTCCGATAGTTTCGGAGCTAGGTGGGTAGATGATTGGCTGGTTAGTAAAGCCAAATTACCTGAAAACTAATAAAAAAGTATCCTAATATACATATTCAGTTTCATTTTAAAATCTATAAAGTAATATTAATTAATTTAAAGGGGGATGGTAATAATGACAAAGTATGATGATAGTTTTTTAGCTTTAGTAGATCACTTTTCAAAGCATGAGTTGGTAGAAGGGATTATGTTAGCTGGGTCAAGGACCACTGCTAACTTTGATAAAGATTCAGATTATGATTTGTATATCTACTCTAAACAAGAGATACCCCTAGAATTTAGGGAAGAGCTAGCAGATAAGTACTTTAATTATGCTGAGTTGGATAATAGAACTTGGGAGCAAGAAGACCAAGGATTCTTTAAAGATAGCAATGTTCAGATTGATATTGTATATAGAGATATCAATTGGTTAGAAGGAATGTTAGAAAATATTGTAATTAAACATCAAGCCTTAACAGGTTATACTACCTGCTTTTGGTCTAATCTTATTAATTCAGATATTCTTTATGATGAAGATGGAGAGTTACAGGTTTTAAAAGAGAGCTTTGATATCGAATATCCAGAAGAATTGAGGAGAAATATAATTGCTAAGAACTATCCTATCTTAAATAAGATAATTCCTGCTTACACTAATCAGATTGAAAAGGCTTTGAAAAGGGATGATATTATCAGTCTCAACCATAGAACCAGTGCCTTTTTTGAAAGTTATTTCGATATAATCTTTGCTTTAAATAAGACGCTTCATCCTGGAGAGAAGAAACTTCTCAAGATTGTAAGAGACTTAGAGTATACTCCTGAAAATATGGAAAGAGATATTAGAGAATTATTTGATAACTTATATAAGAAAGATTTTGATGTGGTAGATAAATTGAATGAAATTACCAATAACTTAGCTCTTCTATTGAGAGAATTAAGAATGTTAGATTAAATATAATAGCATCAAATATATATTTGATGCTATTATTCGATTACTCCTGAAAACGTTTACAAAAAATCTTGACATAATGGTAAAGTAGGGATATTATTATACTATGAAGACTATAAGGAAGTCAACTACTCCACCTAAATCAAAATAAAGATTTAGATGGAGCTTGCTAAGTGCTACTACTTATCAACCAATCTACCGATTAGACGAATAGACTAGTATCCTTATCAACATAGCCTTAGATTGATAGAATTAACTATCGTTAGGGGGTTGACGGATTGTGGCAATCGCTACTCCCTGTATCTAAGAAAACACTCTAACCACGTTTGCAAGTATAGGAGATTTCTCTACCTCATGCTCTTAGATACTTATTTAATATTAAGATATGGATTCTAAGTGTCTTAACTCTATACCTTTATCTCTGATGTTTTGACTAGCAACATAATCATCATTAGCAGTATAACCACAAGCTCTACATTTAAAGATATGGTTTTTCTTATCTCTATTAAGTTTATGAGTATGACCACATTTAGGGCATTTTTGAGAAGTATAAGCAGGGTCTATATAAATCACTCTAAGCCCAACTTCTAAAGCTTTATATTCTATAAACTCTTGGAGTTGATTAAAAGCCCAAGATACACGATAATAACGGTCTTTCTTTCTAACTTTACAGGATAGATTGATACCTGCTAAGTCCTCCATGACTATAATAGAATTAAATTGTTTAGCGTAATTGACTATATCTCTGCTAACTTGATGGTTAATGTCGGTCATAAATCTCATTTCACGTTGATTGATAGTATTAACCTTAGTATTTGCATTATGAGTGCCTTTTTGGGATAACTGTTTTCTCAAATGCTTATATTTAGCACGAATATCTTTAAGGTATCTACCTTTATAGAATTTAACGTAACCTTTACTATCAGTCAAGGTAGCTAAGAAATTTTGACCTAAATCTATACCAATTACATTATCATACAATTCAAGAGGTTGTTCTTTAATTTCTTTATTAACTGTAATATGTGCAAAATATTTATTATCAACCTCGCAAATTTCCATAGCACCGAATTTCCAACTTTCATTAAGATATTTATGGAAATAAGTCGGTACTTTAAAAGGAATTTTAATTCTTTTTTCAACGGTATTAATTGAGATAATCTTACCATCTTTAAGGAAAGAATAATCTCTACCATAGGAGTATAGAACTTTAACATTATCAAATTTAGTTAGAATAATATTTTTTTTATTAGACTTGCTACTTTTCAAATTAGATTTTTGAGATTGATAAACACCTGCGACAGTAGTACATACATTAACTGCCATTTGTGCTTTTAAATTAAATTGTTCTCTAATATCATAATAGACTATCTTTTGTAGTTTGGCTTTACTAGATAATCCATCATTCTCAAAAGCAATTTGGCTAGTATAGTTAAGACCTTCTTTAATAGAATTAAGGGTTTGGTCTAACCAATCTCTTTCAGTATCATTAAGAAAAAGTTGTAATTTCATAGTTCTAACTAATTGCATAAGCTCACCTCCTATATTCACGTTATATTTATAGTATATCATATTTACTGAAAAAATAAACTATTTTTAAACTTTGTATTGAACAAATTTAAAAATCAGTAATTCCTCCCCCACCAAATTAAAAATAAGATTTGGAAGGGGCATCCTTACTGAAGGTGGTGAATTTTATAATGAAGATTAAAGATATAGCTAAATTAGCTGGGGTTTCTATAGCTACAGTATCTAGAGTAGTAAATGATAAGCCAGGAGTAAGGGATGAAGTTAGAGAGAAAGTTAAAGAGGTTATCAAAGAGCATGAATATAAGCCTAACTTGATTGCTAGGGGTTTATCAAGTAAAAAATCTAATATTATAGGTTTGTTACTTCCTAAATTTACTGCATATTATACAGAACAAGTAGACGCTATTATTAACTATTGTAACCAAAAGGGATATAGGGTTATGATTACAAGCTCTGTAGGCAGATTTGAAGGAGAGCTAAAGAATCTAAGTATGCTCTATAAGAGCCAAGTAGAAGGTATACTCTACTTTGTGGGAAAGATGACAGAAGAGAAGAAAGAGAATATTGAGAAGATAAATAAAGAAATCCCTGTAGTATTATTGGACCAAGCTATTGAAGAGTTGAGTATTCCTGCTGTTTTGCCTGATAACTATGGTGGTGCAGTAAAAGCAATGAACCATCTTGTAAATTCGGGACATAAGAAGATAGCTTTTATAAAAGCTCCTTATTACGATTTAGAAGGTGAGAAGAGATATCGAGCTTATCAGGATATAATGAGAAGAAATAACTTTGAGATAAAAGAGGGCTATGTACAAGGAAGTGATTATTCAATTGAATCAGGGTATAAGGCTATGGAGAACATTCTAAGCAAATCTGATCAAATGCCAACTGCTGTGTTAGCTTCTAATGATGGAACTGCTATTGGAGCGATAAATTACTTAAGAGAAGAAAGGATAGAAGTACCTGAAGATATTTCTGTAATGGGTATAGATGATATAGAGATAGCAAAGCATTTTATTCCTAAACTGACTACAGTAAAACAGGACTTATACTATGTAGGTGATGAAGCTATTAAATTATTATTTGACTATATTGATAATAAAGATTTAAAGGCTAAGAAACTTATAGTTGAACAGGAGTTAGTAATTAGAGATAGTGTTAGAAACTTAAATGATAAATTACAAGTTAGAAGTAATGGGTAGTAATACTATTAACTACTCATTACTATAAAGCTTTTTTTATTTAAAGAAATCTGAAAACGTTTACAAAAAAGGAGATGATAGTTATGAGCAAGAAAGATTTATTACTTCAGAGGTTAGATCAGATTGGAGAATCCCTTAAAAATACAGGTCAAGCCTTAGCTTTATTAGGTCTTGGTTCTGTAGGAAAAGAGTTAGATAGGCTAGATGAGTATTCAGATTTAGACTTCTTTGTGATAGCTAAAAAGGGTTCTAAGATGAGATTTATTGAGAAGCTAGATTGGCTTACTTCTATCTCGCCAGTAACATATTATTTTCAGAATACTGATGATGGCTATAAGTTACTCTATGAGGATGGGGTTTATTGTGAGTTTGCTATATTTGAAGAGAAGGAGTTAGCAGATGTTGATTTTGCTGAAGGGAGAATAGTCTGGAAAGAGGATGGATTTGATGAAAGTATCTGCTCTCCCAAAGATAAATCTATAAGATGGAAGCTAAAATCTAAAGAATGGGCTATTGGAGAGGCTTTAACCTGTCTTTATGTGGGATTAACTAGATTTGCTAGAGGGGAAAAATTATCAGGAACTAGGTTTATACAGAATTATGCAGTAGATAATCTGTTGTCTCTTTCTAATCTGATTGAAGATGAAGTAGATTACTACAAGGATAAATACCAGAATGAACGTAGATATGAAAAGCGTTATCCTAAGACTGCTAAGCAATTATCTGAGATGATACAAGGTTATGACAGATGTCCTGATTCAGCTATAAAGATTGTTGAGTTTATAGATCACAATTTTGAAATCAATCAAGCTATGAAGAGAGTAATTGTTGATTTAGCAAATGAACTAAGAAATAAAATATAAAGCTTCAATTTAAATTAAATTATCTATAGTTGACTAATTAGAATTTTAATATTATTAGTAAGGAGATGAGAGTTATGAAAAAGTTATTAGTGGTTGGAGGAGCATCTTATGATTCAGTTATCTATATGGGGGAATTTCCTGGAGTAGGGACTCATTATAGTAAAGACTTTCATGAAACTGCTGGTTCAACAGGTGTAGGTAAGGCTATTAACTTTGGAAAATTAGGCTTTGATACTACTTTCCATGCTATGATAGGTGATGACCTTTATGGTGACAAGATAAAGGAAGGTTTTAAAGGTGAGAATGTAGACTTTATCTATGATATAGACCCTAAGGGTACTGAAAGGCATATGAATATTATAGATGATAATGGTAGAAGAATCAGTATTTATGTGGCCTATGCAACCTTTGAACCAGAGGTTAATTATACACGATTAGAAGAGAAGGCAAAAGCTAGTGACTATCTTGTACTAAATATTATTAATTATGCTAGAGAGTTAATAGCTGTAGCTAACAAATACAACAAACCAATTTGGTGTGATATTCATGATTATGATGGAGAGAATGAGTATCATCAAGACTTTATCGAGGCTGCTGATTACCTATTTATGAGTTCTGAAAGCTTGCCAAATTATAAAGAGTTTATGGAGAAGATGATAGCTGAAGGTAAGAAGTTAGTAATCTGTACCCATGGTAAAGAGGGAGCAACTGCTTTAACTGCAGATGGTCAGTGGATAGAGATTCCAATCATTGATGACTATGAGATGGTTGATAGTAATGGAGCAGGAGATAGTTTCTTTACTGGATTCTTATATGGATTTTCAAAGGGATACTCTGTACAAAAATCTCTAAGAATAGGAACAATTGTAGCTGGCTTATGTATTACCTCCTATGAATTGGCTTATGAAAAATTGAGTGAAGAGTTGATTGAAGCAGAATACAATAAGTATTATGGATAATCGATTTTATGGGGGAGAGTTCTCTGATTAAGATGCTGTAGATAGAAACTTTATTTTGTAATATAGGGATTTAGTTTATATAAGAAGTATATGAGTGAAGGTAAACCTAGTTTAAAAGCATAGAGTTACAGACTAGTTATGTTGACTAGTGGCTGTTTATTTAAGCATAATGGTCAGATTAATCTGACCATTATGCTTTTTTTAATTGAATTAATATTAAATTTCACTCTAAATTTAGAGACTATATAGAGGAAGAACTATCTATATTCTCTAAATATTTTTAAAATTAATCAAGTCTAAAAAGGAAAAATAAGACAAGATAGTGTATTATTATATAATGGTAATTTTTTCATGTTGATATTAGATTCAATTAAAGTTATAGATAAGTCTATTTAAGGAGGTAGCTAAGAGGTGGAGGAATTAGCTAAATTATTTACTGATATCAATGTAAATGAGAGAGAGAAGTTGGCACTTGAATATAAGATAGTAATGAAGTTTAAAGAGAATCTTGATAATGAAGAGTATATTAATCGGCTCATTATTATAAGTGTGATTTTTCTTGTTCTGAAAGAAACTAGAGTTAAAGATAGTATAGTAGAGGAGCTAATCCAATCTCTAGGATTATATTCAAATATTAAAGGGGATATATATAGCTGTAAATATGCTGCCTTTCTTTTTTTAAAGGAAGTATTATTTTATAAGAAGATAAATTTTGAGTTGTTATTGTTGGTAATTAATAGACTAGAAGAGATTCCAGCAGATGATAAGAATCTAAAGATATACAAACTCTTAAGGTCATTTTTTTTGAGGATGAAGAAGAGGTTAAAATTTAGTTATCTGTATATAGGCGATTATCCAGCCAATCTATCAGAATTTGAAAGGATAATATTAGTGGTTATTAACTTCTTTCGAAAAAATAGGAGAATAAAGAGAATAGAAGATTTTATATTGCTAAAATCAGTTTTAGAAGAGATAGATATAGATCTAAAAAGAACAATAACTTTTAAAGAGTTTTATGATTATTTATTATCTAATCTTCAGATTTTAAATTTATTATTTAGATATATCTCTAAAGAGAAGCTAGAGAAGATATCATCCTTTGAATCTTCATTGATTGTAGGTATATCTATAATTGCTTTTTCTAAAAATAAGGATAAAGAGCTTATATTAAATCAAATCAATAGATATTTTAGAGACAATTATTTTGCTCCTATAAGCCAAGAAATTAGCCTATTAGATTTTATAACCAGTCTAATTAGCAATTTATCATTAGTCTGGAATTTCGGCATGGTCGATAAAGATGGCAATAGTTTTAGAGAGATAGATGAAAAAATAGAGATAGATCAGAATGAGGAGACTAATTCTTTTAATCAGAATTTTAGCCTAAAGGAAGACAAGGAGAATAAAGGGAGATTACTTATTGAGGCTATAAAGAATAATGATCTTAAACTTATAAAAGAGTTGTTAGATATGAGAGTAGATTTAAATTATGCAGATAATAATAATAGAACTCCTTTAATCCATGCAGTTAAATTTGAGAAACTAGAGCTAGTTGATAGATTGATAGAGCTAGGTGCTGATTTGAATCTAAGGGATAATAAGGGAAGAACTGCCTTGATAGAAGCTGTTATAGCTAATAATGCTAAGATTGCTGCTTGTTTAATTAATGCCAATTCAGATATTAATATTAGATATTTGGGTAAAACTCCTTTGGAGCTAGCAAGGGATTGGAATAGAAATAATATCATTAGACTATTAGATAATTTATAGTATAAGGTATTATTTCAAAGATGTGTTTTAAAAGTATACTAATAGTATGTTTATATAGATATTTAATTTTACAGTTGAATTAATTAGCAATTTGGATTTGGTTTGCAATTATCAAAAAGAGATAATATATTTAGTAACAAAGAATAAATTCCTAAATATCCAATTAGCATAAGGGGTATTTGGGAATTTTTATGATATAAGGCTAAATTTTTGACCTTTTTTATAGGTTTATACAAAGCTATAAATTATATTGTTATAGTAAACAGAAATAATATAACCCAAAATAAAAAGGCATTTGTTATAATATGTTGAATTAAGTAATTAGAAGAAGAAATTACTGAATAGATTGAGAATGATAATTATAGTTATGTGAACCTATAATTTAATTTAAATATGTTATGACACTTTGAGACTAAGTCTAAGGTTGAGATTGAGTAAAAACATCATGGTTTTAATGCTTTATTTAGATTTATTATTAACCTTAAACTTAAACTGTTGCAGTATACCCATCTTTATTTTAAATTAACATGTTTATAAGCGGAGATAGAGATAATAGTTGTTAGATAAAGGGGAGATTAATATGGATAATGGAGTAAAGGGGGCTATAGAGAAAGGTTTTTTAACTAATTTAGATAGTAGATCTAAATTACTGAATATTATTTTACAGTCTACAATGGATGCCTTCTGGATAATGAATATAGATGGAGAGATTTTAGAGAGTAATAAAGTTAGTGTAGAGATGTTTGGTTATTCTTTAGATGAGCTAATGGAGATGAATATCAGTGATTTAGATATAATTAAGAGCAAAGTAGAATTAAAAGAGCAATTAGAAGCTATTAAAAAAACAGGTAGAGATAGATTTGAGACTAAATGCCGATTAAAAGATGGTAGTATTAAAGAGTTTGAGATAAGTATAACCTTTGTAGATTGTTTAAAAGAGCCAATATTTAATGTTTTTGCTCGTGATATTACTGAAAGAAAAGAGAAGCAACGGGAGCTAGAGAGTGCCTATCGTGGCAATCAAGAGGTTCTTGATGAATTACGAAAGCATCACAGTAGAACAAATGTAATTTTACAGACTTCGATGGATGCTTTTTGGATAATGAATATAAAAGGGGATATTTTAGATACTAATGAAGCTTTTGTAGACCTGTTTGGATATACCCTATTGGAAATAGTAGATATGGATCTCAATATTAGGGATTTAGATTTTAGTAAGACTCAAGAAGAGGTTAAGGAACAATTAGACTATATTAAGTTGAGAGGTAGAGATCGCTTTGAGACTAAATATCGATTGAAGAATGGAGAATTGAGAGATTTAGAGGTCAGTATTACCTTTATTGACTGTATTGATGGTAGTATCTGTTTAGAAGAGCCAATATTTAATGTCTTTGCCCGTGACATTACTGAAAGAAAGAGAAAGCAGCGGGAGTTAGAGAAGGCATATCGTGATAATAAGGAGTTTATTGATGAGTTACGTAAGCAGAATAACAGGATAAATACAATTTTACAGACTTCAATGGATGCTTTTTGGGTAATGAATACAGAAGGTGATATTTTAGAGACAAATGAAGCTTATATAAATCTTTTTGGCTATTCGTTATTAGAGACTGTCAATATGAATATCAGTGATTTAGATATCAGCAGGGATAAAAAGGAGCTAAAAGAGCAGTTAGAAGAGATTAAAAAGAAGGGGAAGGATAGATTTGAAAGCAAATATCGTTTAAAGAATGGAGAGGTAAGAGATTTAGAGATAAGTGTAACCTTTGTAGATAGTTTAGATGAGCCTATCTTTGAGGTCTTTGGAAGAGATATAACTGAGCGTAAGCTTAGGGATGAAGAGCTGAGGAGAGCACAAAAACATTTGATGCAATCAGAGAAGATGGCTGCTTTGGGAAGATTAGTAGCAGGAGTAGCCCATGAGATAAATACTCCTGTTGGGATAGGAGTAACAGCTGTATCCCATCTTGCTGAAAAGATTAAAAAATTTGCTAAACTTTATAAAGAAGGTAATATGAAGAGAAGTGATTTAGAGAGATTTTTAAAATTAGCTTGGGAATCAGCTGAGATGACTTTGAAGAATTTAAATAATGCCTCAGAGCTGATTAATAACTTTAAATTGGTGGCAGCTGATCAGACTAATAATAAGAAGAGAAGGTTTAACGTAAAGGAGTATTTGGATGATATTATTATCAGTTTAAAGCCTAAATTATCAAAGACAAAGCATAAGGTTATAATTGACTGTAATGAAGAGCTTGAAATAGATAATTATCCTGGTGCAATCTCTCGAATTATTACAAATCTTGTGATGAACTCTTTAATTCATGGTTTTGAAGAGAAAGATAAAGGTGAGATAAAGATTGAAGTGTTAGAAGAAAATGAGTTAATAGAGCTTAGATATAGTGATAATGGCGTAGGTTTTCCCAAAGAGAATATTAATAAGATTTTTGAGCCCTTCTTTACAACAAAACGGGGGCAAGGTGGGACTGGACTGGGTTTAAATCTAATCTATAATATAGTAAATAATATATTAAAAGGGGATATTGAATGTAAAAGTACAATAGGTGAAGGTATTACCTTTATAATTAAGTTTCCTAAAGAGGTAGATTAGAGTAGTTATAGAATTGATATACTTGTTATAAACTTTAGATAGAATAATTATTTTCACCTTTGTTTTGGAAGCTCTTTCATTATAAAAATTTTATTTTAGTATATTCTAAGCAGAGGTTTAATAAATATATATAAT
>Ga0163224_100190_pt1 | contig 10230 bp, 8 predicted proteins | sample MSEWel2016_03_03_FD_113141 | JGI IMG/M metagenome (GOLD analysis project Ga0163224, IMG submission 113141) | Subsurface microbial communities from deep shales in West Virginia, USA - MSEEL Well Study Marcellus 5H_2016_03_03 ... | reverse complement strand
ATATTGCGACACTTTTTGAGTTTAAGTATAAGATTAAGTATAAGTCTAAGGATAGTTTAAGCAGTGTTTTTATGATTTACTCAAACTTAATCTTAGCCTTATACTTAGTTGCAAAGTGTCGCATTATCTCTAGAAGATCTCATTTTAAATTCACTGATTCACCTTCTCTTGTTTTATTAAATATATCTCTAATATCAACTGAATATATCCATCCAGCAAAAAAGGCTGTAATAGGTGCTACCAATACCAGACCGATACTTCCTGTTAATGTACGTAAAATTTCTGCAGATACCATTTTAAAATTTAACATCCTACTAAGAGTTGACTCCTTAGTCATAAATAACATTAATAAAGTAAGATAACCCCCAGAATAAGCCAAGAGTAAAGTTGTTGTCATAGTACCAATTACTGCCCTTCCCACATTAAACCCAGATTGAATCAGCTCTTTTCGCTTGATATCAGGTTTCTTTAGCTTGATCTCTTCCATAGAAGCTGCGATATCCATTGCAATATCCATCGCAGCTCCTGAAGCTCCAATTACTATAGCAGCATAGAAGATATCCTTCATGTCCAAATCTAGATGACCACTAAACAACAAAGTTTCTGCAAAGGGTGAGGTCATTCCCATCAATCCTAAGCGATTACCGAAAAAGACTGTAATTGCTATAGTTATAGCTAAACCTGAGATTGTTCCCACAAAAGCAGCTAATCCCTTCTTATTAAAGCCAGCTACTGCAAAGATAATAAGAGCTGATAATAATAGTAGAATTAGTGAGGATAATAACAAAGGATTTTTACCCTCTAATAATCCTGGAATTAAGAAACTCCAAATCAAATATAGACTTGCTATAAAGGAGAATAATGCCTTAACTCCTGTATATCCAGCATACCAGACTAATAATACTACAAATAAAATAAAAAGTACTAATTCCCAATTCTGTCGATAGATATCTATAGCTTTGGCACTGATAATTTGATTATTCTTCTCCAAAAGAGCAACTACTATCTTATCTCCCTCTTTATAATAATTATCTATATCTAGCTTACCAAGTAGATTATTTGAAGCTGATATCTCTTCTCCTTGATATTTACCTTCAATAATTCTAACCTGCAAAATTTGAAAACCAATCTTGGAGATACCTGCTTGAATCATATCACTATTATCAGTATCTAGAACAATAGCTTTAACCTCTACATTTCCCTCTCTATCTTTAGAATTTATATTAAGAAAAAATAGTCCTGTCATTAATAGAAGCATGACTAATATTACTATTATTTGAAGCCTCTTCATCTAAATCACCTCAGATAAATTTATAAAATTATAAGTATTCCAAAGTCCTTATAAGAATATTGATATTTTAAGAGTTTTAATCTGTATAACCTTAATACAGCTCTAAGACTAAGTTTAATCTAATTATAAATAGTCGGGGTTAACCCCGACTATTTATTTTAATAATAAATTATGGCATTTTATTTTCTAAATTACTGATTATAGTGATTTGCTCTTTTTTTATATAAAATTAAGGTTGGATAAGACACTGATTATTTACCTAGTTGAACTGCCATTACTTCTGACATTTCTTTAGCAATTTCAGTATTATCTTTATATCCTCCAAAACTATCTGCTCCAACACCTATAGCAGATAGAGGAATTGAAGTTGCGGAATGGGCATAAGTAGTCCATTGTAAATTAGCTCTCTCTGATAGAACATGGGTAGTAGCAATTGCTACTGGATCATAGCCACCATACTCTCCAGCAGAACCTTTGTGCCCTTTATCCACCATATCCATATTCTTTTCAATTTCAGCCTTTTCTTTAGCAGTTAAATCTCTTAATCCTAAATTTTTAGCAATATAATCAAAGAATTTAGCTCTATCACCATCATACTTACCTTCTCCATAGTTTAATACATCTGCAGTAGATACTTTAGCATCTGTTAATATATCTACATTTAAGAAATAGTTTTTAGCAAAACCTAGACCAACACCACCAGTTTCATGGTCTCCTGCTACTACAATCAAGGTCTCTTTTGGATGAGCTTGATAGAACTTATAAGCTTTACTAATAGCTCTATCGAAAGCCAAAGTATCATGCACCATCCCAACAGGGTCATTTGCATGGGCTGCATGGTCAATTCTTCCACCCTCAATCATCATAAAGAATCCATTCTCATATTGAGATAATACATCAATACCCTTTTCAGTCATTTCAGCCAAGCTTGGCACCTTGTTCACATCTCTATCAACCTCATAAGGCATATGACTATAAGTAAATAAAGCTACTACCTTATCCTTACCTTGTGGTACAAATCTTCTAAATTGACTAGTATCTGCTTCAGAGATAAAGGTATTATATCCTTTACCTTTAAATTCCTTAACTAAATCTCTATCATCTTTTCTCTTAGACTTTAAATCTCCATTCTTAGGTACAAAATATCTATAACCACCAGCTGCTAAATATTCAACTCCACTCTCTACATATTGAGCAGCAATTTCATTCTCTTTATTTCTACTATCAATATGTGTTGCAAAGGTTGCTGGAGTAGCATGGGTCAATCTAGTAGTAGAAACCAATCCAGTAGCCATCCCTTTACTTTTAGCTCCCTCTAAAAGAGTTTTTATCTTATTACCATTTGGCAATTCAGAGATTACTCCATTATTGGTCTTATATCCAGTTGCCAAAGCTGTTCCTGCTGCTGCAGAATCTGTTACCAATGAATCAGAAGAATATGTAGTATTGATCCCTGCTACTGGAAACTTATCCATTACTAATTTAGCATTCTGATCCTTACTTTGATACTTAAAATAATATTCTGCTAACTGACGTTGAGCTGCTCCTAAACCATCACCTATAAAATAAAATACATATTTAGGAGCCTTAGCATCCAACTTTAAAATTTCTCCAGGATAAATTAAAGTAGCATCATTAATATTATTTAATTCAACAAGTTTCTTTACACTTACTCCTGTTTTAATTGCAATCTTGGCTAAAGTATCACCTGGCTTAACAGTATATGCACTTGCAGCCAAAGCAATACTACTCATTAAAACTACTAAAGACAAAACTAACAAAAATAATGAACTTTTTGATAATAAACCTCTTTTCAAACTTCTTCTCCTCCTTATTGTCTTATCAATATTTTAGTATTTTAAGAAGTTCAAATAACTTCTTAATTTAACTATCATTATTGCATATCCTTATTACAATTGTTTTAAAAAAACATTAATATATTGTTAACACTTTCCTCAATTGATAAAAGTTATCATTTTTCCGTTTTATTCAACCTCTTAATAATATAAAAAGATGGCTACTATTTTATTTAGTAGCCATCTTTTTTATTAAACTTTATATCACTAACCTTTGAGAGTTTCCATTAAAATAATCTAGATTTAACTTTTCCCTTGAACTTAGATTTAAAAAGAATTTTAGAAGCTCTTTAATAGAAACTGTACCAAAATAATTATTATTTTTAGTAATGATTATGCAATCATATATATCTACGAAATCCCTTTTCATCGATTTATCGATTACCTCTTCAATTGCTGTATAGTAATCAACTTTTAATGGATTCTCTTTTATAATAGAGCCTATATCTTTATTTTGATTCAAATTATTGTGTAAAGCTCGATTTCTAGTGATTAGACCTATTATTTTCTCATTATTTAAAACCACTAAACTCCCTAACATCTTATCCTCTTTAAAAATATCTATTACTTCGTTGATATCAACTGAGCTATCTACAATAATGTTTCTTTTAGCAATCTTTCCAATAATATTTGGCTCTAAAAGCTCTCTTTTCTCCTCATTCTTTTTCAAAATATAATCTATAATATCTAAATTATAATCAACCTGCTGCTGGGGTCTAGCGATTAGATATCCTTGACCATAATCAACCCCCATAGCTAAAAGAGTATCTAATTCAGCCATCGTCTCAATTCCTTCAGCAATGACCTTAGAATTAATCCTTCTAGCAAATCTCATAAAACTCTCTAACAAAGCCTGTTTAATTGGTTCACTATCTATATTTTGAACCAAAGAACGATCTAACTTAATATAATTATAAGAAATAGAGACTATTGATTGTAAGCCTGAATAGCCAGCTCCTGTATCATCTATAGCAATCTGATAGCCTTGCTGCTTATAATGGTCTAAAGCCAAGCTAAAACCTTTATAATCATCAATACAAGTTGTTTCAGTCAATTCAATTACTATATCCTCTTGAGAGATATTTATATTCTCTATAATCTCTTTAGTTATACCACCTTTAAAGCTATTATCATAAATTACCCCTGGATCAACATTTAAAAATAACTTAGTGCCACCACCTATAGTTTCACTATTTAACAGAGCCTTCTCTCGACAGACCTGCTCTAATCTAAATAGCATATTGTGCTCTCTAGCTAATGTAAATAGTCTGTAAGGACTTTCTAAGTCACTACCTTCAGGTCCCCTGCTCAAAGCTTCATAACCTAATATTTGACCATCTTTTAAATCAATTATAGGTTGGAAAAGAGTTCTTATACTCTTATTATCAATAACCTTCTTTAAGCCTTCTACCAGAATCTTATCTTTACTATTCATACTCTTTCCTCCCAATTAATAATATAAGTCAGTTTTAATAAACTTAACCATCCTTATTAATTATAGAATATCCTGAAATCATATATATTGAAGTTATTAATAAGATCAACTTTTCTATCAATAATTATTATCAGGCTATGTTAAATCTTTAATAGCATAAAGTAAAGGGAATAGAAATAATATTTAGTTATCAAAGCTAGTCTAATAAATGCTTTTCAGTGTTATTATTCCATAGTATTGTTAATAGAGTATAAAAGAAATGTTAAGAATTAGTTAAAATTAATCTCTTTAATGATATTTTTGATTATAATAATCATATAATTTATTTTAACTAATATTTCAACAATTTTGAGTTGTTATCTCAAGAAAGATAAGCTTATTTATTCAATTTAATAAAAGCACTTCCCTCTTGCTTTTGAGCAGACTCCTTTAATTCAAGGGCTATATCACTGATTTGGCGATAATTTATAATATCATTATTATGATTATTTATGATAGATATCGAAATAGATGTTAATGGATACCTTTGCATATTACCATCTCTATCTTCAACTCTTAAATAACCCTTAGTTATATCCTCTTCTCTAAAGTATTTAGGAATTTTTTTATCAAAAACTCTAATTATATCTTTACTAATCAATTCATCTTTATCAGGAGTTGTGATGATTATAAAGTCATCTCCTCCGATATGACCTATAAAATCATCATGATTACCAAGCTTCACTAGAGTATTCTTCAATAAATCTGCAGTGAAAGCTAAGACCTCATCCCCTTTTTTATATCCATATTTGTTGTTATATGGTTTGAAATGATCCAAATCTATATATAGGACAGAGAATAATTCCTGCTTTGCTAAACGAATAGATACTTCCTTTTCAATAGATAGATTCCCTGGTAGACCTGTTAAAGAATCTACTCCTCTAGCCTGTTCCACTTGAAGCTGAGCCAACCTATCCAATAATCTTCTAATAGAAGCTGTACCTAAATATTGATTATCTCGCATTACTATAACCTCATCATAAATATCTTCAATATTACGTCTCATTGCTAATTGTGCTACCTGTTCGATAGTTTCGTCTTCATTGACAATTAAAGCATTATCCTCTATTATTGAACTTACCTCTTTATCCACATAGGTAGAATAAGCATACTTTGTATCCATTTTAGAATAGAACTTATTTCTAGTTAGCAAAGCAACAGGCTTCTTTTTAGATAAAATCACTATACTTTGCAGATATCTCTTCTCCTCAAAGATATCAAATACAGAACTTACTTTATCATTAATTTGAACAGTAACCCCTTCATTAATCAAATGTCCAATCTGACTATAATCTCTGCTTCGATAGAATTCTCTTTTCTTCTCTAAGATATAATCTACAATCTCTAATCTATCCACTATCTCTTGATTCGGTCTAGCTATTAAATAACCTTGCCCATAATCAACTCCCAATTCAATTAAAGTCTTTAACTCTTGCTTACATTCAATCCCTTCTGCTATAACCTTCGCACCAATCTTTCTTGCAAAGTTTATCATAGACTCTAACAAAGAGTACTTTACCATATCTTCATGAACATTTCTGACTAGAGATAAATCTAACTTAATATAGTTATACGAAATGGAAACAATAGACTGTAATCCTGAATATCCTGCACCTGCATCATCTATAGCCACCTTGTAACCCTTAGCTTTACACCTCTGTAGTGCTTCTCCAAACTTATTGAAGTCACGAATATGGGTCTTTTCAGTCAACTCTATGACTATATTACCTTGAGAAATCTCTATATCTTTTACATTTCCATTATAAAAATCATAGATCATCGTTGGATCAACATTAATAAATAGCTTACAGTTTAAATCAAAAAGTTTAAATCTATCAATCGATTTATCCCTACAAATCCTTTCTAACTCTTCCATCCTATCGGCTTTGATAGCAGTAGTAAACAGACTTGGAGCACTCTCTAAAGGACTATCTTTGGGGCCTCTACTTAATGCCTCATATCCTAAAATTTCTCCATCTCTTAGACTGATAATTGGTTGAAATAAAGTTCTAATATCTTCGTTTTCTATAATTTTATTTAATTCTTCTAATAATGCTTGCTCTTGCCCCATCATTTTTTATCTTCACCCCCATTACTTATACACATATCTATATGATCAAATCTCTTTTTATTCAATAAATTAACTTTTATATCATACAAAATATAACAACCCCAATTCAATTTACCATTCTTTCTTATTATGCTTTATTCTAGATAAATATATTAAAACCTTCTTGAACAAATAAATTTCTATAAAAAATGAGTTGGGTTATATAACCCAACTCATTTTTTATCTTAAAGTTTTAAATTATATCTTCATCCATATCTATACCAATTGATTCCATCGTCTTTCTAACGCCCCTACCAATCATTGAAACAACTTCAGCAGGATTAGGTACAGTATATCTAGCTATCTCATCTCCTAATTCCTGGGCTACTGCTTTTTTATCTTGTAAATGGCTCAATATCCTTAGCTTATTCTCAATTAAATCAGCAATTCTATCCACTGCAACTTTGGCATCATTACCTTCAGCTTGAATAAGCAACTCTTCTCCATCTTTAACAGCTAAACAAATTAATCCTAAGATACTCTTAGCATCTGCTTCTTGATTATCCTTAATTATCTTAATTCTAGAAGCATACTTCTCTGCTTCTTCTACCAAGATAGATGCTGGTCTTGCATGGAGATTAAACTCATTTCGGAGTTTGACCTTTCTTTCAAACATCTTTGCGTCCCCCTTTTTTGAAGTAAGCCATCATTAAAAAACCATAACCAAAGTTATTAAGTAATAGTTGGAATGAATATTGATAAGATAAGAATACTAATATTTTTAATAGAGTTATTATCAGATTTTTGATTAACATATTTAATTTTTTATAAAAATTATCTCTCTTAATTATATTATACATTTGCTGATAGAATATTGTCAATATTATCTAAAATTAAGATATATTAAAAAAGTAGATCTATTTTTTAGACCTACTTTTAACTATCGCCATATATTTCTTGTTTATAACATTAATTTAATTAAAAATGTAATCAGAAGTAATTGTCCCAAGAAGATAAATAGACCTGCTATTAAAGCTTTAGGACCCTGTTTGAGAAGACTTGACAACTTAATCTTTAAGCCTATTGCTGCCATAGCAATAATTAATAAGACTTTACTTGAAGATTTTAGAAAATCACTGATAGTTTCAGGAATAATTCCAAGGCTTCCTAAAAGGCTGAATATAAAGAATCCAATAATAAATCCTGGCAAGGAGAACTTACCTTTAGAATCGGAATTATTATCACTGCTAGAGAAAGTAAAGAATAAAACTACTGGCGCTAACATTAAAATTCTACCCATCTTGACTACAGTAGCTAGTCTACCTATCTTATCATTTATAGAAAATCCTGCTGCTACTACTTGACCTACAGCCTGTAAAGTGCCTCCAATCATCAGACCACTACTTGCTTCTTCTAACCTTAGTAGATGTACCAATAAAGGAAGCAGAAAAATTCCAATAGTCCCTAAGAGGTTAACTACTCCAATAGATAAACCAATCTCCTCTTCCTCATTAGATACAATCGGTGCTACTGCTGCAATCGCCGATGATCCACAGATTCCATTTCCTACTCCTAGCAAAATACTAAAGCTAGGTGATAAACCTAATAATCTGCCAAAGATAATCCCCATCGTTATAGTACTAAATACCATAATTATAATAACAATAATTGCAGAGAGTCCTAGTTCACCTAAAACAGACAATTCCAGCTTTAACCCCATCAACATAATAGCTAAAGAAAGAAGCTTCTTCTCAGCAAAACGGACTCCTAACCCATAATTACCATCCAAATCAAAGAAATTACCTATAACCATTCCCAATAAAATAGCAATAGTAACCCCACCTAAATTTGGAATCCAAGTTGCCAGATACCTCCCAACAAGAGCAATCACAGTTGCCAAGAATAGACCAGGTATCTTTTGAATTATTAACTCCCATCTACTACTTTTCTTGTCCATACCACTCACCTGAATACACTCCCTTTATAATTTTATATTAGTAACTTTTTAACATTAGCGATAACATCATCTTTACTTATATTTTAATATTCAATTTACTATTAGTAAAATAGTATGATATTATTAATTATATAAGTAATTACTTATAGGGGGTCGCTGATGAATTTAAATCACAAGATTAATTTAAGAGAGATTAAAATTTTTGCAACAGTCTGCAAGACTACTAGCATGTCTGAAGCAGGTAGGCAATTATACATGACTCAACCCGCTGTTAGCCAAACAATTATAGATTTAGAGGATAAATTACAGGTTAAGTTGTTTGAGAGGATGAATAAAAAATTAATTTTAACCCATGCTGGAGAGATACTTTTAAAATATAGCAAACGGATAATTTTGATTATGGATGAGGCAGAGAACACTCTAGAGGATATAGCTAATTTAAAGATTGGAAAGATAAGGGTAGGGGCTAGTATGACTATTGGTACCTATCTACTACCTTCAATTATTAAAGAGTTTAATACTAAGTATCCAGAGATTAATTTAAATCTTATTATAGATAATACCAGTGTAATTGAAGAGAAGATTCTAAATAATGATATTGATATCGGGCTGGTAGAGGGGCTAATTGGAGCTAAAGATATTCTCTTTGACTCCTTTTTCCATGATAAACTCTTTTTAGTCTGCTCTAAGGATAATTTTTTAGCCCAAAAGAGGTTAGTTGAAAGAAATGAGATAGAAGGTCAGGACTTTATCAGTAGAGAAGAAGGTAGTGGAACTAGAGAGATAATTGATAAGATTATGAATGCATATAATATTACTTATAACATCAGGCATACCTTAAATAATATCGAAGCAATCAAGAAATCTATTAGAAATAATCTAGGTATCTCTATCCTCCCAGAGATTGCTATCCAAGAAGAACTTGTAGCAGGTGATTTGCTAAAGCTAGATATAAGAGATATAGAATTTAAAAGAAGTTTTAATATAATTTATCATAAGGATAAGAATTTAACTAATCTATTGCAGAAATTTATAGAGCATATCAAGAATCATTCTAGTATTAAATAAAAATAACAAGGGCATCAGATGCCCTTGTTATTTTTAATCTAAACTCCTATAAGATTTAACCTCCATCTTAGCCTGATAATTGGTCAGCTCTTCTAAAAAGCCATTGATTACTATCTCTTCACCTAAATACTTATCTAAAGAATGATAAGTATCAGAATCTAGTCTAATCACCTTCTGCTTTTTAGTTAATAAAACTAAGCCTTCTTTATCCTCCTCTAAAGTTCCTAAAACAGAGACCTCTTTATAATCATTACTATACTCGACATCATATAGCTTTACCTTGAGTTTGGCTTGAGTTAGCTTCCCCTCCAAATTCACATCCTCTACCTTTCCGGTTAAAACTAGGGGTAATCCCTTTAGACTCCTTAACCTATCCTTTAAATCTCCAGTAATTAAATATCTATTTCCATCATAACCTTTAAAGATCAATAAACTAATTGTACCTGTTCCCTCTTCATAGATAGTTCCTCCTAGGCTATGGTAACCCTCTTTTAGTCCTTCAGTCATTATCTTCGAAGAGCTCATAGCATATAT
>Ga0163224_100188_pt1 | contig 10243 bp, 13 predicted proteins | sample MSEWel2016_03_03_FD_113141 | JGI IMG/M metagenome (GOLD analysis project Ga0163224, IMG submission 113141) | Subsurface microbial communities from deep shales in West Virginia, USA - MSEEL Well Study Marcellus 5H_2016_03_03 ... | reverse complement strand
TTGGTAGTCTTAAAGGGTGATAAGGTTGTTGATGAATTATCTGGTTATGTTAGTGATCCTGATGCTCAAGATTCCAGACAAGTAGGTGGAGAGTTAGTAGCTACTCAAGAGGCAGTTAGGTGGTGTCAACAGAGAGGGATTAAGAGAGTGGCTATCTACTATGATTTAGAGAATATTAAGAAATGGGCTACTGGGGAGTATAAGACCAATAAGCCATTAACTCAAAATTTTAAAGATTTTATGGATAGTGTCAATATAAAAATCAATTGGCATAAGGTTAAAGCTCATACAGGAGTTAAATGGAATGAGCGAGCTGATGAATTGGCTAAAGCAGGGGCAGCTAGTCAGGAAAGTACAAATAATAATAGCTTAGTAGATGAGTTGGATAAAAAAGCTAAAGAATTCAGTGATTACTTACAAAGAAGGGGATATTCTGTTGATTATAAAGGTATTTATAATTTACAGGCAGCCAAACTTGGTTTAGATGATGGCTTTCAGAATATGGGACATTTGAATATTTATAATACTAAAAAACTCCATTTGGTACCGAAATACCATGAGCTAAGGGATAAATCTAGACAAGATGAGTTAGAAAAGTTGTGGCAGGAATTCTCAACTATAAAGAGCTAGTTCTAAGATTTTATAGGTCTTTGAATCTACAATTTAAATATAAATTTATATGGGGAGATTGTGAAACTTTAGTAATCAGTGATAAGTGAGGGGTAACGAGTAAAAATTTCTTCTCGTTACTGTCTTAATATTTATATAAAGTCTAACTTTAAGTGCAGACATCGATAGAGCTTGAATATTCATAGCTTTTATTTATAGTAAAAACCTATTGATGATTATTTTATTTATGATAAAATAAGAATAAATTAGATAATAACAGATTTTATGGTGATGCTTTAGGCTAAATGCTAATAAGGAGGTATAGCTATGGGAGATGAGGTAATGTCTCAAGAAGAGATCGATGCTTTAATTGAGCAGATGAAGAATCAAAGTTAAGTCCTATTTAAAAGCTAGCTAAACTGTACCTTGGAACGGGTATAGTTTATTTCTAAATTTATAGTCAATTCTTAAATAGTCACTTATGACCCTTTGTTAAGAAGGGAAATGATGATTTTTATCTAAATATAATATAAAATAGATGATTAAGTAAAGAATAAAAACAGAAGATGGAGGAGTAGAGTATGAAATTAAAGTATGGAGAAGAAAAATTAACATTAAGTCTAGATAAGTTAGGAGAAGAAGTAGAGACATTATTACCCAATGAAAAAGAGGGGGTAGCAGATCCTTTAAAAGCTGTTAAAGCTAGCTTAGCTAACCCTATTAAATCTTTATCCTTAGATAAATTAGTAGAGCAGAGGAATCCTAAAAAGGTAGTAATAGTAGTCAATGATGTCAGCAGATTGACACCTTATGATTATATGTTGCCACCATTATTGGAGCAGCTAGAGCAGGGTGGGGTTAAGAAAGAAGCAATTACCTTTATTATCGCTACAGGTATTCATGAGCCCAATACTGAAGAGCAGAATAGGAGAATCTTTGGTGATGAGATAGTTGATAATTATTGTTTAATATCTCATGACCCTGATAATAATTTAGTTGATTTGGGAGAGTTGAGCTCTGGAAATACTTTATTGTTAAATAAAGAGGTTGTAGAGGCAGATTTTTTGATTACTACTGGAGTGATAACTGCTCACTATTTTGCAGGATTTTCAGGAGGGCGTAAATCTATTTTACCAGGAGTAGCAGGTAGGGAGAGCATTCAAAGAAACCATGCCCATATGGTTAAGTTACTTGGTAATCTGCCTAAGATAGAGGATAATCCTGTCAGTTTAGAGATGATTGAAGCAGCTAATAAGGTGGGAGTAGACTTTATTTTAAATGTAGTTACAAATAGTAAGAAAGAGATAGTAGAGGTAGTAGCAGGTGATTTAGAAGCAGCTTGGTATCAGGGTGTTAAGACCTCTAGTCAGATGTATCATGTTCCAATTAAGAAGAAGGTAGATGTGGCAATAGTCAGTGCAGGAGGCTATCCAAAGGATATTAATATTTATCAGGCCCAAAAGGCTTTAGACAATGCTGATTATGCTGTTAAGGATGGAGGAACAATCGTGCTTTTGGCAGAATGTCGAGCAGGTTTGGGAGAGGATGTCTTTGAAGAGTGGCTAAATACTGCCACAAGACCTGAAGATAATATAGAAAGAATTAAAGAACGCTTTGTAATTGGTGGCCATAAAGCTTTTGCCATTAGTAAGGTGGTTTTAAACAAGGAGTTTATCTTAATTTCTGAGTTTAATCAAGAGATTACAGAGCTAATGTTTGCTAAGAAGATGAATAATTTAGATGAAGTCTTATCTTATCTAGCTGATAAATATAATAAGAAGTATAGTGCTATTATTATGCCTCAGGGAGGTTTAACAGTACCAGTTATGGAAAAGTAATTTTTCAATTTTTCTAAAATTGCTTACCTAGATCTTAGTTAATTTTGAAAGGAGGAATAAGATGGTTGAACTAAAGAAAGTAGATGCTTTATCAGCAGCAAAAGTATATGTATTAACAATAATGCCTTTTTTATTACTTGGCTTTTTATTGAATTTAACTGTAGTGTTGGCTGGAGGAGATGTAACAGAATTGTTCTTGGGCCTAGTACAAATTGTTTTTGCTTTCATAGGTACCTTTATTGGTGCTAAAATTTATAATTTTCTTGCAGCTAGAGTCGGTGGTTTAAAGGCTGAAGTAGTAAGTTTAGAGTCCAAACTATCTGAAGGGAGGAAGGAAAGGATGATAGAGGTTAAGAGCTTTGACATTAAGTCAATTGTCAAGATTTATGGAGCCATAGCAGCAGCTATCTCCTTAATCTTTGCTATATTTGCCTTGATTTTTGGAATTTTAGCGGGTGAGATGTCTTTAGTAAGTTTAGCTATAGTCTCTCCAATCATTTATATTGTTTTAGGAATAATATTTAGTGCTTTAATGGGATGGGTTTATAATTTTGTTGCTGCTAAGCTTGGAGGAGTTAAAGTAGAATTAGAAGGAAAGATTGAGGAGGATAGCATTGTTTAGATTGATTAAAAGAGTAATTGGGCTATCAATTATGATAATATTTATTGCAATAGCTATATTTGCTTATAACCTCTATCAAAGTGAAGACTTTAATGATTTAAATATCTCTAAATTAGTTGAATATCCTCTCGAAAAATTTCAAAAGCTACTAGGTGAGAATAAAGAGATAATTAAGGTCTTAAATGATTTGCAGGATGATGGAATTAAGCTTAATCAACAGCTAGTAGCTAAGATTAGTGAAGAGGTTGAAGGTAATGGTGATAAGATTGAGGTTATAAAGGTGGTGGGAGAGGAGTTGCTAAAGGATAATCCTGATTATGATAGGGTTCTTGAAGAGTTGAATAAGTTAGGTATTGATATCTCTAAAGAAGAATTAATGAAGTTAAAGAAGGAGTAAAATAGAAAAAAATAAGATTACTTTGTTAGAAGATTGAATAACTAAAAATAAATTGACCATAACAGCAGGATTTTAGTGATGTTATGGTCAATTTTATTTATGTCAAAAGTAATATTAGAGATTAAAGAATTTTGCTATTTATTTATCAATTGTTATAGATGTCAAATTAAAATGCTGAAATAAAATCTCTAATATTTTAATCTCTTTGCCTTTGATTTATCAGATGTTATTCTTTATTAATGGATTGAGTATAGAAATCTTGTATAAAGATCCTTTGAGATAAGTATATTATTTTTGGAAGGTTTAATTATCAAAACTACCACCAAAAGGGGAGTAGACAAATGGAAGAGATGATAGGCTGCTGTGGTCACAAGTGTAATCTTTGCTTAGCTTATAGAGAGAATATCACTAGTAAAAGTGATCAAAGAAGGCTAAGTGAAGGATGGTCAAAGTACTTTGGTCTAGATATTTCTGCTGATGAGGTCTATTGTTATGGTTGTTCTATCCAGATTGAGGGGGTAAAGAGAATCAACAAAGTTTGTGAGGTTCGTAGTTGTGTATTAGATAAGAAGTTAGAGAATTGTGCTAGTTGCAATCAATATCCTTGTACTCAAATATCAATCAAGATCTTAGAATATAAAGTTCTAGATGAGTTCAGTGAGCAGATCCCCTTAGAGGATTATCAAGATTTTATCAAACCTTATCAGAGTAAGAAGGTTTTAGAGGATTTAATGAATAATTCATCATGTAAAGCAGAGAAGAGGATGGTCAGTGGAATCAGATAATACCAGCTATTAAAATAATATAAATAATAAATTATCCTTAAGATCATAAAAAATTAATCAAATTAGCCCTTTTATTAATCATTACTCAATAATTAGAGGTAATTTAAAAGAGGAATTTATCTTGGAATGTAGTATTGATATGGTAGATGAACTAATGAATTTTAGACATTGATTGATTTAGCAAGGGGTGAGACTGATAGATAAAGTATTTAATTATAGAGTTAGAGATGCTAGTAGCAAGGTGTTATCAGGCCATCTTAATGCCCAAAGTAGAAAGATAGCTATTCGACGTTTGAGAAATCAAGGCTATTATGTGGTTGAGATAGAAGAGCAAGGCAAGAGCTTTTTTACTCTTAGTTGGGATTATCCCTTTAATAGGTTTAAAAGAGTAGATTTAAGGGAGCTAGCAGTCTTTTCACGCCAGTTGTCTACTCTAATAGAGTCAGGAATACCCTTAGTTGCTGCATTAAAGTTATTAACAGAAGAGACAGATCATCCTAAAATGAAATCAGCTTTATCTAATATTAGAAAGAATGTAGAGCAAGGGATGTATTTGGCTGATGCTTTAGAGCAAGAGAAGGATATTTTTCCTGAAATATTGATAAAGATGGTAGCAACAGGTGAACAGGTCGGAGCTTTAGCCTATGTCTTAAATGAGATGAGTGAATATTTTATCAGGGAGAGAAAATTTAAAAGGGAGCTGCTTTGTATTATCTCTTATCCTACTATTATCTTGGTAATGACAATAGTGGTAGGTCTATTTATTGTGACTAATATCTTACCTAAGTTTGTTAATCTCTTTGTTAAGATGAGATTAGAGCCACCTTTACTTACCAAAATATTATTGGCAGGTGGTACTTTTATAGCAGAGCACTGGTATTTGCTGATACTCTTCTTTAATCTCATAATATTGGCTTTAAATTATTATTATCGGCAGGATGAAGGTAGGTATAAAGTAGATAGTTTACTGTTGAAGTTACCTATTGTTGGAACTCTGATTATCAAGATGGAGATTGCTCGTTTTACTAAAAGTCTAAGTCTATTATCTAGAAGTGGTCTTCCTATTCTGCAATCTTTAGATACTTTAAGTGGGAGTATCTACAATTCGGTTCTTGCCAAGACGATTAGCGAAGCCAAGAAGGAGATTCAAGGTGGAAAGAGTTTGACAGCTACATTAAAGGACAACCCCTTTTTTTCTAAAATGGTACTTAAGATGCTAAAAACAGGGGAAGAGAGTGGGAAGCTAGAGGAGATGTTGCTCAGTATATCTGAACTTTATGAGCAAGATTTTAAAGAGGGCTTAGACGGAGTTATGTCTATGCTAGAGCCTGCTCTAATCCTCTTATTAGGGCTTGTTATTATATTTATTATCTTCTCTACGATGATGCCGATGTACCAAATGATCAATCAGGTTTAAGTGATAGTGATTAGTAAATTAATTTAATTGATATAGAAATAAAGATAATTATTTAATCAAGGAGGAATCAGATGTTTAAAAGAGAAGATGCCTTTACTTTAATAGAATTGATGATAGTAATCTCAGTTATAGGTATTTTAATTGGAATGATAATACCTAATGGAGCTAAAGTCCAAGAGAAGGCTGATGAGACTGTGGTTAAGTATCACTTGAATCTCTTAGAGAACTTTAATCAAGCTTTAAAGGGGGAATATGGTAGGTACCCTAATTCAGTAACGGGCAAGGATATTCCCGATGTCCTTAAAGATTATGCTTCAGTAGATGATAATTATAAATATATTTCCAATAATTTAGATGATAAGAACTTCAATAATGACCCTACTGATGATTCTTTCAACTCTAGTACTTATATAATCTATTACGATTTCAAGATTGGTGGTCAGTATTATTATGTAGATAGTCTAGATAAGAGGATTAAAAGGAGCAAGGAGATACCAACCTTAGCTTATTAAGATAATCAATTTGTTAATTACCATATATAAAGGAGCTTAGTATGTTCAAGCAATTTCAAGGTGAAGCAGGATTTACATTAATAGAACTTATGATAGTAATTTCGGTTATTGCCATCTTATTGGCAATGATTATCCCCAATGGGGCAAAGGTTCAAGAGAAGTCAGAGCTGACAGTGGTTAAGAAGCAATTGAAGAACTTAAGGAGCTTTAATGAAGTGTTAAAGATAGAGTATAAAAATTATCCTAGTTATGGAGGTAGTAGCTATTTACTGCCAGATGCTTTACAAGAGTATCTATCTTTAGAGGATAATAACTATAAATATCTATCTGATGGTAGGTGGGATACTAATAATTTTGATGGAGAATTCAAGGAATTTGGAGAGAAGGCCGATGTCTTTGGAGCTACTAAATATATTATCTGGTATGACAATAAGCTTGGGGGAAGATATTATTATGTAGATAGTTCTAACTACGAAATTCAAAGCAGTGCAGAAAAGCCAAGCTTACCTTAATTGGATAGCTAAATTAAATCTTTACCCAGCATAATGCTGGGTAAATTACTTTATTATTAGAGGTGGATTATGTTTAAATCTCAAGGTGGATTTAGCCTAATAGAGGTTTTAATTGCTCTAGTAATGCTAGGGATAATTGTTAGTGGTCTCTTAGATTTTTGGGCAATCAATGATAGGTTAGTTGAGAGGACTGGGGCTAGACTACAGGCACTAAGTTTAGCTAAGATGAGTATTGAGAGTTTTAAAGCTGAATTGATAGAGTCTGATAGGAGCAAGCCCTTTGTTAAAAGGCTTCAGCAGATAAAGCTTAAAGAAGTAGAGGAAGAAGAAAGAAATTTTAAAAAGTGGTATCCACAGCTGACTTTTAAACGGGAGATAACTTTTGAGGAGAATGATGCTAGTAGTTACTGGGTGATAGTTAAAGTGGCTTGGGATAATAGAAATTTAGAGCTTAGGCGACTATTTGCTGAGCGTTGATTTTGCTTATTAAGGAGGTAGTTAAAGCAGGATGTCTGGTAAAGAAGAGGGCTTTAGTTTAGTAGAGATACTGATTGTAATTACAGTAATGGCAGTGATTTTGTCGCTGTTGTATAATCTACAGCTAGTAGGCAGTAATCTGTGGAGAAGGGATACGGATAGACTAGAGTTACAGTTAGATTCGCTACTTTTTTTAAAGCAGATTAATCAAGACTTAAGAGCGACTGGAGAGTTGAGCTTAGTTGCTGATAATTCAACTTTGACATTGCAGCTAGATAATGAAGAGTTGATCTACTACTTCTTTGATAAGTCTGCTATCTATCGCAATGGGGAGAAGGTAATTGGTTTTGTGGAGTCGTCTCCTTTTCAACTAGAGAATAGTGGGCTATTGACTATAGATTTGATGTTAAAGAAGAATACAGAGACTTATCGAGTAGTAGATAAAATTTCTACAAAAGATAATTTTTAAGAGGGGATTAAGATGCTAAAACAGCAGGAAGGTGCTATTACTATCTTTGTGCTATCTATATTTTTAGCCTTGATGGTTTTAATAGGTGGGGTTATTGAAGTGCTTAATAGTCAATTTGCTCTGTTAGAGAAGAAGGAAGATAGCTTGCAGGCTCTATATCTGGCTGAATCTGGGATAGAGCAAGCAAGAGTAAAGATTAAAGCAGGAGAGATTGATAGCTTTAGGCAAGAGGTTATAGTTAATGGGCGATATAATGGTAGCTATGAGGTTACAATTACTATTGAAGGTGATAAAAATCAAGTGATTTCTACTGGTAACTTTCAAGGCAGAAAGAAGGTCTTAAAGAGAATAATAAGCAATTAAATTAATTAAACTTGAGGTGATTGAAGAAGGGGGTTGGTAGATTGCTTAGTAGGATAAAGAGTTTATTTGACCCCAAGGTGCTGGGGATAGATTTTGGAGATAAGCTGATTAAAGTAGTTGAAATAGAGCGAGGTACTAAAGCTATCAAGTTAAAGAGATTAGCACTTATCGAGAATGATAGGATGGTCGTTAATGGAGAGATTAAGGACTTTGCTAGATTAAAGAAAGAGTTAGAGGCTGTACTTGCTAAGAAGGAGATTAGAGCAAAAAAGGTGATAACTGCAATCAGTAGTGAGAGAATAACCAAGACAATTATTGAGGTGCCAGTTATGCCCCAAGGTGATTTAGCGAAGGTACTTCCTGTAGAGTTTGAGTATTATGCTACCTTGCCTTTAAAGCAGATCTCATTTCAATATGAAATCTTATCCGAAGATAATGGTAGATATAAGGTCTTAGTCATGGGGGTAAAGAAGAGTATAATCTATGATTATTTAGATTTATTTGAAAAACTGCAATTACATCCCTTGGCTATAGAGGCAGAGTTTATGGCATTGGCTCGTTTTATTAAGACTTTATCTGATAGGGAGCAGCAAAACTGCTGTATTATCGATTTAGGAAGTAATACTACTGATGTCTCTATTATTCATCAAGGTGAAATTATCTTCAATCGTACTGTAGAATCTGGTGAAGATGATTTTAATTCTAGTAATGAGCAATTAGCAACCTTTAAAGCCTTAGCTACTAAGGTCTATCGTTGTTTAGATTACTTTGAGATTAAGTATAGGGATTATCAGATTAATAAGGTGTTATTAGCTGGTGCTAAGAATAGATGTAGAGGTTTTGTTCAACAGCTAGCTAATATCATAGGTGTTGAGATAGGTAAAATCTCTTGGGGGAGTAGATTGGAGATAGACTTAAATCAAGAGGATATGAGCCTTTACAATGATAATAGGGATATCTTTACAGTCGCTATTGGCTTAGCCTTAAGGGGAGATGGAGATGATTGATTTTATACCAGCAGACTATAAGAGCAGGGGATTAAGAGGAAACTTTAGAGTTTTTGAATTTTCTATCTTGCTTTTAATTATATTGATATTATTTTTGAATATCTTCTTATACTTCAATCTAGTTAGTAAGAAGAAGACAGTAGCCGATGAATTAGAGGTAGCCAGTGCCAGATTAGAGATAGTGGATAGGCGATTAGAGAATTTTCATTCTCAGGATAGTTTTAAAACTCAGTTTAATTTAACTCCACTGATGGAAAAGTTAAAAGAGCTATTGCCTCAGGGGCTTATAATAGATAGTTTTATTATTAATGAGGATAAGAGTTTTGAATTTAGAGGTCAGCTAAGTGAAAGTGATAAGTTTTTTCAATTAATGGACAAGATAAGTAACTCTGCTTATTTCCAAAAAGTGATGATTGAACATAGCTTAGAAGATAGAGAGGATAAGCTGAAGCTGATTAAGTTTAAGATTAGAGGTGAAATAACCCAAGTAGGAAGGTGAGTATGATGGAGGTTAAACTAAGTAAGGCAGTAGAGAAGCAAGGAAGAGCTAAGGTAATTATCATGGTTATTATCTTTATCTTATTCAATTATCTTTGTTATATTAGATTTTATCAGCCTTCTAGAAATACTTTATTAGACAGTAGAGAAAGGCTAGTAGATCTTCAAGAAAGGATTGCCGCTAATGATTTAAAACTTGCTAAAGCGAGTAAGCATAAGGGGAATCAGATAATATCCTTGAAAAAAGATAAGTTAACTGAGTTTGTAGTTAAGTTAAATAAATTAAGCTTTAATTTTGAAAAGGAGTTCTTTGATCTAGAGATAGGGGCTCTTAAAGAGGATAGTCTGCCAATTAATCTCCACCTACAGAGTGATTATACTAACTTTTTAAGCTATTTAGCTGCTTTAGAAGAGTTTGAATACTTACAGTTAAGAGCAGTTGAGATCAAAGGTGATGAAAATTACCAAGATAGATTAGATATAAGAATGAAGCTTGTAATTAATATAGCCAATTAGGTAATAGTAATTAAAGAATAGAGGTGCAATTAGATGAAGAGTAAGAGGTTGATAAAAGGTGGATTATTGTTAGTGTTAGGGTTGGTAGTGGCTTATCTCTTGAAGCTAGGTGGATTGGCTATTGATATATTTTTCCCAATTGAGATAACAGTCTTGTTAGCAGGATTTCTCTTAGGTCCAAGCTATGGGGGCTTTTTAGGTGTACTAGCTCCATTAGTGAG
>Ga0163224_100186_pt1 | contig 10246 bp, 8 predicted proteins | sample MSEWel2016_03_03_FD_113141 | JGI IMG/M metagenome (GOLD analysis project Ga0163224, IMG submission 113141) | Subsurface microbial communities from deep shales in West Virginia, USA - MSEEL Well Study Marcellus 5H_2016_03_03 ... | reverse complement strand
TAGGATCCTCCCTTTGTGATAACGTTTTCATTTCACCTTTTATTGATATTATATCATAATCTGTCAAATAAAGTTTACTATGGATTATTAAATTCTGTTATCCTACTTCTTCAATTATCTCTTTACTGCTTTTGTTATCAGTTTAGGATAATCACTCATAATCCCATCAACCCCTATTTCAACTAATCTATCTACCTCTTCTTTACTATTAACAGTCCAGGTGTTGATAAAATATCCATAATCCTTTAACTCTTCTACCAATTCTTTACTTATCGTCAAATAATGAGGGTGAATTCCATCAGCAGAAGCTTCTTGAATTAATCTAATTGGTTCCATTACTATAGCCCCAATTAAAACTGCCGTCTTCAAAGAAGGCTTCTTCCTCTTAATTACCTTAAGTATTCTATGGTCAAAGGACGAGATAATCACCTCATCTTCATACTCTTGCTCCTCCAATATATCAAACAAACTCTCAATAATAACATCACTCTTTTGTTGATTAATCTTAATCTCAATATTTATTTTCATTTTACCTTTAAGCAGATCAATCACCTCGGCTAAGGTAAGTATCCTCTCATTATTAAACTCTTTACTGAAGCAACTACCAATATCAACCTTCTTAAGCTCAGCTAAGGTCATCCCACCTACCTTTCTATCTAACCCTGTAATTCTCTTTAAATCATAATCATGAAATACAATTAAGTTATTATCTTTAGTCAACTGTATATCTAACTCTACCATATCCAGTCCAAACTCGATAGCCTTAAGAAAGGCAGCCTTGCTATTCTCTGGAGCTACACCTGAGGCTCCCCGATGACCTATTCTTAACATTAGTACCCCTCCATAATATAATCTTTTTTACTAATTGAATTTTATTTATCTTATAATGGTTATATTGCGACACTTTCACTTTCTGCGAAACTCCCCTCGCTTGGAATGAAGAGAGGGGATTAAGGGGAGAGTTCGAGGTTTTAAAACTCACAACGCCCCCTAACCCCCTCTTATTCTTAAGAGGGGGAATAAAATCAAAAAAGGTGTCGCATTATCTCTCGATTACCTCATTAAGCTATATCTCACCTTTATTTTATATATCTTAACGGATCTACTGCTTCATTATTTATATAAAGCCCCAGGTGTAAATGGGGACCAGTACTCCTTCCTGTATTTCCAGAGAGGGTGATTATCTCTCCTGTTTGCACCAGCTCTTTTTTTGAAACTAGGAGTTTAGAGTTATGAGCATATAAGCTAACTATTCCATTACCATGATCGATAGTCACAGTCTTACCATATCCTCTAATCCATCCTGAATATAAGACCGTCCCCTTATATATTGCCTTAACCTTAGTACCTGTCACAACTGCTAAATCAACCCCTTTATGGAGTATCCTCTTTTTTTTAATAGGATGCTCTCTATAACCAAACTTAGAGGAAACCCTAATTACTGTCGGAGCAATCAAATTATTAAGAATCTCATCCCTAGTTAAATTTTTAGACTTATACTGTGACTTTACTATGCTAATGGGTATCCTCAAAGCCTCTATTCCTCTAATATCTTCTATATTATTGACCCTCTGTAACACTTCTACAGTGGTGTTAAATTTTCTAGAAATTTCAGCTAGACTATCTTCAGGTTTTAAAATATAGGTTATTACTTTATTTAAATTATACTCAGCCAATTCCTCTAAACCATTTTGGGGGATAATCAATTCCTCACCTACCTTCAACTCCCAAGAGGTTAACTTATTTAATCTTTTAATCATATCAACACTAACATCGTAGCCTCTAGCTATACTCTCTAAAGTATCACCTACTACTACTTTATGGCTCATATAGCCTGCAAAGTCCTCCAACTTAAAGAAGGTATCTATATCAATCTCACCAGATGCCCTTAATTTATTTCTCTGTTGGAAGTCTACTAAAGATTTATAGGTTTGAGAATCAACCTCCCCTGTTAGAGCAATACCATAACCCAATATCAATAAGTTATATTGCACCCTCTTAATCCCCGCTTGATTGGTAACAAAGGGTTTAGCACTTACTACACCTATACTTGTTAAAACAATCATTATAATCAAATTAGATATAAGTATGTAGAAGCTTTTCTTAGTTAACAATTTAATCTCCCCAATCTTCTATATTTTACTTATCATCAAGTCTTAAGCACTGCTAATTCTAAGATTAGATAATTATACCTTATATTCCTCTAAAAAAAGAGATAAAGCAATTTGCTTTATCTCTTTAATCATAACGCTTTCTCATCCTTGAAGCAGGAATTTTAAGTTCAGCTCTATACTTTGCTATCGTTCTTCTTGAAATATAAATTCCCTTTTTTTCTAAGATTTCTTTGATTTTTTGATCACTTAAAGGTTTATTCTTATCTTCGCCTGCAATTATCTCCTTGATCTCTTCTCTGACAGCGATTGCTGAAACTCTTCCATCTTTACTCTTGACACCTTCATTAAAGAAGAACTTTAAAGGAAATAGACCATAAGGGGTTTGAATATACTTATTCTTTGTAGCTCTACTGACAGTCGACTCATGAACTTCAACTCTATCAGCAACCTCTTGCATCGTCATTGGTATTAGATATTTAATCCCACTATTTAAAAATTCCAACTGAAAGTCTACGATGTCTTTGACTATACTATAAATAGTCTCTCTGCGTTGCTCAATACTTTTTATCAGCCACAAAGCTGAATTTAACTTCTTCTCTATATATGATCTATATTTAGAATCATTCTTCTCTTTTAATAACTTCTGATAATATTTATTGATTCTCAGGACTGGAAAGCTCTCTTTATTCATGATAATCTCAAATCTATCGCCAATCTTCTTGATAATAATGTCAGGGTCTAAATAATTATTTTTGTGATTATTAGTAAAACTTTCTCGAGGAGTAGTCTTTAAATTTCTAATTAAATCGACTAACTTCTGTACATAAGCAATCTCTAACTTCAAACCCTTAGAGATTAACCTTAACTTATTAGCACTTAACTGATCTAGATATTCACAGACAATCTGCTGTGCTAAAATAATATTATTATCTTGAATTACTCCTTTTAATTCTTCTAACTGAAGATATAAAAACTCTCTTACTCCAGCTGTAGCTACACCTATCGGTTCTAAACCTTGAATTTTATCTAATACTCTTTCCACACTAACTCTACTAACATTAAGGTTATCCATAACACTCTGAAAATCATTAAAAAACCCAGATTCATCAAGGTTAGCAATTATATACTTACCTATATTCCTGTCTAAGTCATTATCAAAAACTAAGCCTAGCTGTCCCATCATCTTTTCCTCTAAGGTCAGCTCTTTACTGATAAAATTTTCATAATTTATCCCTTCACTCTGCTCTGATGGCAAATAACTACCAAATTGATTACTATAGTCTCCTTCAAGGCTTAATAAAGGATTCTCCATCATCTCTTTTTGCAGATACTCATTTAGCTCCAAGGTTGATAGCTGTAAGAGTTCAATTGCCTGCTGTAACTTTGGGGTCATTACCAACTGCTGTTCCTGCTTTAGATCAAGATTGTGACTTAATTCTGTAATCATTTCTCTTTGCCCCCCTAGCAGTTACTTTTTCTAAAATTAATTATTATTCCTCTCTATCTACATTATATACCCTAGAGCTTAAAAAATAAATTCATTTATTCTTAGCTTAATAATCAATATAGGTTCAAAATTATTGTAATATAGAGATATTAAGACAATAACCCTATCTTTTATTCAAAATAATAAAAATACTATCAATAGCCTTAAGAGATAAGGCTATTGATAGTATTTTTTATCTAAATTATTATCAGCTATTAAAATTTCGAAGTAAATAATTTATTTTACACTACCTGCTGTAACACTCTCAATAATATGCTTTTGAGCGAAGAAATAGAAGATTATTACAGGTATTATTGCTAAGCCAAGACCTGCAAGAGCTAAATGCCATTGCTTAGTATACTCTCCAAAGAAGAAGAAGGTTGCTAAAGGAATCGTACGTGTTCCTGGTCTATTGATAACAAGTGATGGTAATAGGAAGTCATTCCAGATCCATACAGTATTCAAAATAGCAACTGTTATTGTTATTGGCTTTAAGATTGGAAAGATAATGTGCCAAAATGTCTGCCAGCTATTACAGCCGTCTATAGTAGCTGCTTCATCTAAAGCTATTGGTATACCTTTAACAAAACCATGATATAAAAAGATTGATAAACTTGATCCAAACCCCACATACATAAACATTAATCCTGGAATGTTTAATAAATTCAAATTACCCATAACTCTAACTAAAGGAAGCATTACTGCTTGAAAAGGTATTAACATTGCAGCAATATATCCAAAGAAAATTAAATTACTTAATTTAGATTTAGTTCTTTGTAGCATCCATGCTGCCATAGAAGAAAAGATAATTATAAAGACTATACTCCCTACAGTTATAATTAAAGAATTAAAGAATACACTTAAAAAATCCAATCTCTTCCAAGCCTCTACAAAGTTATCAAAACTAAAAGAATTAGGCAATCCTAAAGTATCCATAAATAACTCTTTTTTAGTCTTAAATGCATTAATAACTACTATATAAAAAGGAGATAGAAATAAAAGTCCTGTCAAAATACCTATTATTCTTAAAATAACCTTATTGCCTTTATTCATTACATCTCCACCTCACTCTTCTTGGTGATATAAACCTGACTAATAGTTATAACACCTATTACTAAAAAGAACACTACTGCTTTTGCTTGAGCTACACCCATTTCATTAAATTTAAAGGCTGTATTATAAATATTCATAGCAATCATTTGAGTCGAATTAGCAGGTCCACCACCTGTTAATGACAAGTTCTGGTCATATAACTTAAATGAGTTAGAAAGTGTAAGAAATAAACTTACTGTAAAAGCCGGTCTTACAAGTGGAAAGATAATATGCTTAGTTCTTTCCCAAGCATTAGCCCCATCAATTTGAGCAGCTTCAACCAATTCTTTTGGAATATTCTGAATAGCAGCTACATAAATAACCATCAAATATCCAGACATCTGCCAAGCCATTAAAATTACCATACCCCAAAATCCTGTCTCTTGATTAGATAACCAACCTAATAACCAGCGCTGACCAGTTAATTCTCCTAAAGTTGCAAAGCCCTTAGTAAAGATAAATTGCCAGATAAAGCCAAGAATTAGTCCACCTATTAAGTTAGGCATAAAGAAGATTGTTCTTAGTGCATTACTTATCTTTAATTTTCTAGTAACCAATAAAGCCAAAGAAAAGCCCATAATATTAATACTTATTACTGAAGCTATAGTAAATTTAGTAGTAAATATAAAAGCCTGTACAAAACCTTCATCTTTAAATATATCTAAGTAATTAGTCAAACCGACAAAGTTAACCTGTGATCTAATTCCATTCCAATCAGTGAAAGAATAGTAAATTCCAACTAATAATGGGATGATAACTACCAATGAAAAAGCAAACAAGGATGGTCCAACAAATCCCCAAAATGCTAATTTACTTCTTTTCATATTCAACTCTCCTTTTAGTAGATGATAAACTTATCCATAATCTATGGTTTTATATTCTGTTTTTTTAATAAGAGAGCTATCAAATTGATAGCTCTCTTATTGTAAGCAACCTGACAAGAGTCTAAAAATTATTTTCTAGACTCTGCCCAAGTTGTTTTAGCATTTTCTACTAACTGATTCCAACTAAGGTCTCCAGCTAAATAGCTTTGAATATCTGCACCTAATTTGTCCATTCCCCATCCAGTTGGATATCCCATGAATACCCATGGCATAGTTCTATCTTGGTTAGAATATTTTAAGATATCTCTTGCCAATGGATCAGTTGGTTCTAAATTCTCTCCTTCATACCCTTTAAATGGTGGGATGAATTTGAAGTCATGGATAATCATCTGTTTACCTTTTTCAGAAGTATATAACCAGTTTAAGAAGTCTTTAGCTGCATCTTTAACAGCTTCATCTTTACCGTTATTAACTGCCCAATACATTGGAATACCTACAGGGATAGAATCCTCTTTAGCACCAACTACTGGTATTGGTAAGAAACCAATATTCTTAGCTACCTCTTCATCTATTCCTGCAATACTACCATATGCCCAGTTACCTTGTTGAGTAATTGCTACTTGTTCTAATGCAAATAACTCTTCAACTTGAGTTGAATAATCAACAGCATTTAAGGAACCTTTAGTTCCATCTGGTTTATAACCATAGTTAGCTTGTAAATCTATTAGTTTTTTGAAAGCATCAGCATATTTAAAGTCAATTGTTTTAGCATTGAAAGCTTCAACTACATCAGAAAATTCATTTGCAAAAGCAGCATTTGATAAGTGTAATCCAGTTACCCAAGTCTCTTTAGCAGGGAATGAGATTACTGCTTTTAATCCTAATTCATCCTTTTTAGCATCTAATTTCTTCACAGCAGCTTGTAAAGCATCAAAGCTCTTAATAGAGTCCGCATCTATACCAGCTTTTTCAAAGATAGACTTATTGTAGATAAATCCATATCCCTCTTGAGCAAAAGGCATACCATAAATCTTTCCATCTGCTGTTACTGCCTCTAAAGTACCATTAAATGCTTTGTCAACCCATGGTTGATCTGATAAATCTTCTAACTTCTCTATCCAATCCTTAACATCTTGCATACCACCCATATTCATAATTGCTGGCTCTTGTCCAGATGCAAACTTAGATTTTAAAGCAGCACCATAGTCATCTCCACCACCAACAGTTTGAACATTGATCTTGACATTAGGATTTTCTTTCATATATTCTGCTACAGCACTCTCTAATGCATCTTTAGCTTCAACTTTAAATTGAAATATATCTACTGTTACTTGATCAGCAGCTTGTTTGCTTTCCTTAGATCCACAACCTACTAGCATTAAAGCAGATACAATAAGTAATGATAAGATTAATAATAATTTTCCTTTTAACTTCAAAAAAATCACCTCTTTATAGTTTTATAAGAAGAATACAAACGGCTGTATAAGGCTAAAAATTTAAAACTTTAAAAAGACATAAATCAATTTAATTAATTTACACCTTTTTTTAAAGAAGTAGATTCGCGTTCTATAATCTTATAATCTATGATTTCCTTATTCTCTCTACTTTTTTCCTCAAAGATATCAAATAATTTCTGACAAGCCCTTCTACCCAATTCTATAGAGTTTATCTCAATAGAAGTTATAGAAGGATTTGCATATTTAGCTAACATGCTGTTATTAAAGCTGGCTAACATTATATCTTCTGGTACTTGCTTCTCACCCTCTTTTAATCTCTTTAATGCACCTAAAGACATTAAATCATCAGCAACTATTATTGCATCAAGATTATTATGTAAGCTCATCAATCTAGATGTAAGATAATAGCCACTTTTTTCAAGAAATTTATCAGATATAAAATAATCTTCATCAAAGGGAATATTATAATCCTTTAATGCTCTTAAATAGCCTTTATATCTATCTTTCATAACTACTGAATCTAACTCCCCACCTATAAAAGTTATCTTATTTCTGCCCTTTTTTATCAGAAGTGCAGTTAAGTCATAAGATGCCTGTTCATTATCGTTATCTACTGATGGTATATCATCATACTCTAAACAACTTCCTATTAACACAAAGGGGACATTATTCTCTTTTAAAAACTTGATTCCTCCATCATCTTCCTTAGGGCGGGTTAAGATCAATCCATCTACCCTTTTTCCTTTGATTATTCTTTTAAGAACATCTACATCACTTTCTTCTTTGTGATTTGTAACTATTAAGATATCAAAAAAATGTTGGGATGCTATTAGGCTTATCCCTTTTAAAGCCTTTTGGAAGAAAGGATTGATAAATATATCCTCTTTATAAGAAGGCATTATCACCCCAATAGTATCAGTCTTATTATTTGCGAGACTTCTAGCTATTGTATTTGGATAATAATTGAGTTCTTCCATTATCTTCAAAACCTTCTTCTTAGTCTTGTTACTGATTCTAGAGTCATTGGATATCACTCTAGAGACTGTGGAGGCTGAAACACCTGCTAACTTGGCAACATCCTTCATTGTAATTCCTTCCAAATTTACCACCTCTGATAAATAGATAAATCTTAAATAGATGAAGATTTACTATACAAAGACTTATATAACTTATATAATCAACTATTCAATTATAATGCAACCGTTTGCATTAATCTTCTGTAATTATATGTTATCATAAATATTTTTTTCATTCAATAGTTTTTTTATATTTATTATATTATTTCAACCTTTGAACATTAAAATACATAAAATAAAATTAGTCTATACTCTTTAAATAATAATTTAACCCAACTTCTAATTCTAAAGTATAATTTAAATCTACCTTTACTTGAAAATATTGAGAAATAATAAACATTAAAGAGCTTAACTCATCATTTCAGAATTTGATATAGCCACTATAAAAGATAAGGAGAGCCTTTGCAAAGGCTCTCCTTATCTTTTATAGTCATTTGATTTTAAGCTACTTCTTCTATATCAACACTATTTTTAATCCTACTAAAATAATCTTTAGTTGCTTTAGCAACTACTCCAGATAATCCTATTAAGCCAATTAGGTTAGGTAATGCCATTAAACCATTAGCTACATCAGATATAGCCCATACCAGACTTATCTTCATACTAGCTCCAATAGGAATAATCAAGACATAAACCCAATGATAATACTTAACATATTTATCACCAAATAGGTACTTAACTGAACGGTCACCATAATAGGACCAAGCAATTGCTGTAGAAAAAGCAAAAAAGATAATACTAAAAGCTACAACAAAACCACCAGGACCAGGTAAGCCTAAATTAAATCCTTTAGCTGTCAATTCAGCTCCAATAAACCCCTTACCTGTGACTTGATCGACCATTTGCCAAGCACCAGTAGTTACAATCACCAATCCTGTCATAGTACAGATAATCAAAGTATCAATAAAGGGTCCCACCATTGCTACTAAACCTTCTCGAACCGATTCATTAGTTTTCGCAGCAGCATGAGCCATTGGTGCACTACCTAAGCCTGCTTCATTAGAAAACACCCCTCGTGCCACACCAAAGCGTAAAGCCATGGCTACTGTTGCACCAGTAAAGCCACCTACCGCTGATGCTGGATTAAAAGCCGAATTAATGATAATTCCAAAGGCTGCTGGAACCTCTTGAATATTAGCTAAGATAACACCCAACGCCCCTAAAACATAGATTATAGACATAAAAGGTACTATCTTACTTGCTACTTGACCAATTCTTTTAATTCCTCCAACAATAACTAGCCATACCAATACAGCCAATACAACCCCTGTTACTGGTTTAGGAATGCCAAAGTAAGCTGCTACAGGCTCTGCTACTGAATTTGCCTGTGCCATATTTCCAATACCAAAGGAAGCCAACATTGCAAAAAAGGCAAATAACAAACCTAACCATCTCTGTCCCAATCCTTTTTCTAAATAATACATTGGTCCACCACTTACTTGACCATCCTCATCGACTTCTCTATACTTATGCCCTAGTAAACAACTAGCATATTTAGTAGCCATCCCAAAAAAGGCAGTAATCCACATCCAAAACACTGCCCCAGGACCACCCATAGCAATAGCAGTACCTACACCAGCAATATTACCAGTACCAATAGTTGCAGATAAAGCAGCACTTAAGGCTTCAAAGTGATTGATTTCTCCTTCATGCTCTGGGTCATCATAATCACCTTTAAGAATTTTAATTGCATGAGCAAATTTAGTTAGTTGTAAAAAGCCGAGCCTTAATGTAATATAAACACCTGTACCCACCAATAAACAAATAGCTACTGGCCCCCACACATAACCACTTAAAGTATTAAAAAATTGGACTAAAGCTTCCATTTACCTACTCACTCCTCTCTACTCTCTTATATTTTATTATCTTTAAATTTACCTTATACTTTTATTCCACTCTACAAAACATCTCCTGATTTTACAACCTCTACTACCTGATCAAACTCATCTAAGATATTTTGATTATCCTCTGCAAAAAAGAGGTTCATCACAATAATTGTAAATGCATTAGCAATAAATCCTGGTACTATCTCATACATCTTAGCCCCTAAACCAACCTGCTTCCAAACAACTAAAACTATAGTTCCTATAACCATACCTGCCAAAGCACTCTTCCAGCTGGTCTTTTTTGAAAATAGTGCAAATAAAACTACTGGTCCAAAGGCTGCACCAAAGCCTCCCCAAGCATAAGAAACAAG
>Ga0163224_100179_pt1 | contig 10490 bp, 7 predicted proteins | sample MSEWel2016_03_03_FD_113141 | JGI IMG/M metagenome (GOLD analysis project Ga0163224, IMG submission 113141) | Subsurface microbial communities from deep shales in West Virginia, USA - MSEEL Well Study Marcellus 5H_2016_03_03 ... | reverse complement strand
AACTAGCTTAGAGGATTCTACTTTAGACTATGGTATTTTTGCATTTTATTTAGATATTTCAAGTAGTGCTAGAAAAAAAAGCGAACAAAGAATAAAAGAGATTATAGAATCTTTTGATAAAATAGTAAACTCATTTGAAAACTTACAATCAAGATTAGAAGGAGGCAAGATAAATATTATACCAAATATTGGTGAATGGGCAGTTTGTTGTTATATAATCGAGCCAAAATTTAAATAAAATAAAGGAGAAAAAATGAGAAAAATCAAAAATGTTGCAAAAGCAATTGCTTTTTGTGCAACAGTTGCAAGTTCAAGTTTACTTGCAGATACAGTAAAAATTGGTGTTCAAGCACCAATTACAGGAAAGTATGCAAATGAGGGTCAAGGAATTGAACAGTTTGTAAAGCTTATAGTTAATGAAAAAAATGCACAAGGTGGCTTACTTGGTAAACAAATTGAAGTAGTAACTTGTGATGATGAAGCTAAAGCTCAAAAAGCTGCAGTTTGTGCTAGAAAACTTGTAAATGCTGGTGTTTTTGCTGTAATTGGTTCTTATACATCAGGTGCAACAGAAGCAGCACAAGCAACATATTATAGAAATAAAATATTACAAACAAGTGATGGAACTAGTGACTCACTAATTAAAAGAAAATATTGGACTTTTTTTAGAAATTCATTTCCAAACTCTGCACAAAGTGATTTTACAGCAGACTATTTTATAAATCAAAAAAACTATAAAAGAATAGTTGTTTTATCTGATTATTCATCATATTCAGAAGGTCTTGGTGATGCAACAGAAGAATCAATTAAAAAAATTGGTGGAAATGTAATCTTTAGAGGGAAAATTAAATCAGGTACTCAAAACTTTACTGCAATGCTTACAAAAATTAAATCAATGAATCCAGATGTAATTTACTACTCAGGTTATTATACTGATGGAGGTCTTTTAAGATCTCAACAAAAACAACTTGGAATTGATGCTGATTTTGTTGGTGGAGATTCAAATGATAATCCAGACTTCTTAAAATTAGCAGGAAGTGCAGCTGAGGGTACAGTATTAATTAACTTCCCAACACCAGATATCTTACCATATAAAGAAGCTAAAAAATACTTAAAAGCTTACGAAGATACATATAATATGAAACCACCTTCAATTTGGGCAGTTGTTAATGCAGATGGCTTAAGAGCAATTATGCATGGAGTTGAACAAACAAAATCTTTTGATACTAAAAAAATCTCTGATTTTTTACATAATCTAAAAGACTTTCCAGGAATTACTGGACCAGTTACTTTTAGAGAAGATGGTGAAAGAATTGGAGCTGAGTTTATGGTTTATGAAATTCAAAAAGATGGTTCATATAAAGTTTTAGGGAAATAAGGTAAATAATGGATACTTTTCTTCAACAGTTAATTAATGGTTTAACTATTGGAAGTTTATATGCATTAGTAGCTTTAGGTTATACAATGGTTTACGGTGTGATGAAGTTAATTAACTTCGCACACGGTGACTTGGTTGCCTTTTCTGCTTATGTAGGGCTTACAATATTTTCTCAGTTTTTTGGAGCTAGTGCAAATTCATTGATTAATGTAGTAATTATATTTTTATTTACAGCAATTATTGTTGCATTTGTAGGTGTTCTTCTTGAGCGTCTTGCCTATAGGCCTTTAAGAACGGCACCAAGATTAAGTGCCGTTGTTTCAGCATTGGGTGCATCCCTTGTAATTCAAAATGCAATTATGCTAATTTGGGGCCCAAATATGAAAATTTTTCCATCTGATTTATTACCAAATACTATTTGGGAAATTGGTGGAGTAATTTTGACATTTACTCAAGTATTGATTTTGATTTTATCAGCTATACTAATGATAGCTTTATACTTTTTTATTAATAAAACAAAAATTGGAACTGCAATTCGTGCAACTGCAATTGATCAAGATGCAGCAAAACTAATGGGTATTAATGTAAATAGAATTATTACTATTATTTTTATAGTTGGTTCAGCATTGGGTGCTGTAGGTGGATTATTTATTGGTATTTATTATAGAGGTCTTACTTTTGATATGGGTTGGCTTTATGGATTAAATGCTTTTATTGCAGCAATTATAGGTGGTATTGGTAATATCCCAGGAGCAATGCTTGGGGGTTTATTACTAGGATTATTTAATGCAATGATATCAGGATATATATCAACAGAGTGGGCTGAAACATTTACTTTTATGCTTTTAATTATAATTTTAATTGTTAGACCAACGGGTATTCTTGGTGAAAAAACAGCGGAGAAAGTATAATGAATAAAACAACAATTATAGCAACATTATTTATTGCTGTTATGGCATTTTTCCCGTTTTTAGTTGATTCTGCTTGGTTAAGTATTGGAATTACATTTTTAATTTTTGCAGTTGTAGCTTTTTCTCAAGATATTATTTTAGGAAGAGCTGGTATTTTTAATATGGGGCATGCAATATTTTTTGGTATTGGTGCTTATGCAACTGCAATTTTAAATGTTCACTTTGGACTTGAAATTATTGAGACTTTACCATTTGCTATTATATTACCAGTTATTGTTTCTATTTTATTAGCAGGTCCTATTATTCATCTAAGAGGTGATTATTTACTTGTTGCTACGATTGGATTTAATATTATTTTTGAACAAGTATTATCTAATAATCCTTTTGATTTAACAGGTGGACCAAATGGAATTTTTGGAATAGATGTGGTAAGAATTTTTGGATATGAATTATTTTCTCAAATCTCAATATATTATATTGCATTTGGTTTATTAATTATTACTTTATTTATAATTAGAAATTTAGATAACTCTAAATATGGAAGAGCACTTTATTATATAAATAAAGATGAAATTGCAGCAAAATCAATGGGAATAAATGTTTCTTATTACAAACTATTTGCTTTTGCTTTAGGTGCAGCAATAGCAGGAGCTGCTGGTTGCGTATTTGCTATTCAGTATTCAGCTGTATCTCCGGAATCATTTAACTTTATGCAATCTGTTATGTTCTTTGCAATTGTACTTGTTGGTGGTTCTGCTTCACTTCCTGGTATTATTATTGGTACATTTGTTATGTTTGTACTTCCTGAGTTATTTACAGAGTTTAAAGAATCAAGATATTTAATTTTTGGTGCTGCAATGATTTTGACAATGATTTTAAGACCAAATGGTGTTTGGCCTGCGACTTTTGGAAATATTCCAAACTATTTAAAAAGAAAAGCAGCTAAGCTTAAAGGAGAAAAGTAATGAAATATGTATTAGAGATTGAAAATGTTTCAAAACTATTCTTTGGATTAGTTGCAATTGATGATTTGACTATCAAAGTTAAACCTGGACAAATTTATGGAATTATTGGTCCAAATGGAGCTGGAAAAACTACACTATTTAACTGCGTAACTGGAATTTATAAACCTGAAAAAGGAACTATTAAATATAAAGGTGAAGATATTACAGGAATGTCAGCACATAAAATTGCTCAAAAAGGTGTTTTAAGAACTTTCCAAAATATTAGACTTTTTAAAGAGATGAGTGTAGCAGAAAATATAATGGCTGGATGTCATACAAAATCAAAACAAAAATGGTATCACTCTATTATTCATACTCCTTTTTACAAAAAAGACAATGACAAAAGTTGGAAAAAAGTAGAAGAGCTTATGGACTTTTTTAATCTTACAAAGTTTGCAATGATTCCAACAGGTGATTTATCATATGGAAATCAAAGAAAAGTAGAAATGGCAAGAGCACTAGCTGCTGAACCAGAACTTTTAATATTAGATGAACCAGCAGCTGGTTTAAATGAAAATGAGACAATAGAACTTACAAATATCATTTTAAAGATTAAGCAAATGGGACTTGGAATTATGATGATTGAACATGATATGGATATGGTTATGAAACTAACAGATTATATAACTGTAATTAATTTTGGAAAAGAGATATCTCAAGGTGAACCAGATTTTGTTCAAGATGATCCAAGAGTAATTGAAGCTTATATTGGTAGTGATGATGATGAGGATGAAGAGTAATGCAAAATGAAATTTTATTAGATGTAAGAGATTTACATGTAAGTTATGGAGCAATTGCTGCAATTAAAGGAATCTCTTTAAAAGTTCATAAAGGTGAAGTTGTAACAATTCTTGGAGCAAATGGGGCTGGTAAAACAACAACTTTAAAAACAATTTCTGGATTATTAAAATCAAAATCAGGAAATATTATTTTTGATAAAAACGATATTACAAATACACCAGCACATGATATTGTAAGTTTAGGTATGTCTCACTCACCTGAGGGAAGAAGAGTTTTTGGAACACTTACAGTTGAAGAAAATCTTATGATGGGAGCATATACTTTAAAAGACCATGATAAGGAAACATTAGAGTGGATTTATGATATTTTACCAAGATTAAAAGAAAGAAGAAAACAGCTTGCTGGTACTTTAAGTGGAGGTGAGCAACAAATGTTAGCAATTGGTAGAGCTATTATGAGTAAACCAAAACTTCTTATATTAGACGAACCAAGTTTAGGTCTTGCACCTATTTTGATTAAGTCAATATTTAAAGCAATAAAAGAGATTGCCTTAAGTGGTGTAACAGTTTTAATAGTTGAACAAAATGCAAAAGCTGCATTAAAGTTAGCAAATAGAGGTTATGTACTTGAAGTTGGAAAAATAACTCATGAGGGAACATCAGAAGAGTTGTTAAGTTCAAAAGCAATTCAAGAAGCATATTTAGGTAAAAAGCATTAGGTTATAAGTAGCATGAGGGCATACTTGGCGGTTGTACCCTCAAAACACATTAAAGTGCGTGTAAAGCTACTTAAAATTTATTTAAAATACAATTAATTTTAAGGATATTGCATGAAAAACGAACAAGAGTTAATAGAAAAAAGTATAAATCTAGCAGAAAGATGGCAAAATAAAGCAACTACACTTGTAAGTAATTGGGATAAAGAGTTTTCTATAAAAATGAAAAAGATGCTTGCTCATCCACAAGATAAAGCACTTTTGATTGAGTTAATGGATCAGTGTTTTAGAACAAACTCAAACAAAAGAGTAGCTGATCAAATAATTTTCTTACTTGAAAAGCATGGAATGGCACATTTTTTTACTACTAAAGATAAAACACTTTTATGGCTTTTCCAAAACTTTGGTAAATATTTACCAGATCTTTCAGTTCCTTTATTTGTTAATGAAATTAGAGAAGATACAAAAACAGTTGTAATAAAAGGTGAAGACGAACCTTTTAATGAACATCTAGAAAAAAGAAAAAAAGAGGGAACAAGAATTAATATTAATCTTATTGGTGAAGTTGTTCTTGGAGAAAATGAAGCAGAAGAAAGAATTCAAAAATATTTAAAAGCTTTAGAAAATCCAAATATTGATTATATTTCTATTAAAATATCAACAATTTATTCTCAAATTAATTCAATGGATTTTGAAGGTACTGTTACTACTTTAGTTAAAAAATTAACAAGAATTTATGAACAAGCAAAGAAGTATCCATATATTGCCCCTGATGGGACAAAATCTAATAAATTTATTAACCTTGATATGGAAGAGTATAAGGATTTAGCAATTACTGTTGAAGTATTTAAAAGAACATTATCATTACCACAATTTAAAGATTTTTATGCAGGGATTGTTCTTCAAGCTTATATTCCTGATTCATTTTTAGTACAAAAAGATTTATGTCAATGGGCTAAACAAAGAGTAAATGATGGTGGAAGTCCTATTAAATTTAGATTAGTAAAAGGTGCTAATATGGAGATGGAAGAGACAGAAGCCTCTCAAAAGCACTGGGATATGGTGACATATACAAATAAAAGCCATAGTGATGCAAACTACAAAAGAATGGTTAAGTTTGCTCTTGATAAAGACAATGCTGCTTATATGCATGTAGGAACTGCTTCACACAATCTATTTGAACTAGCATTTGCAACGGTTTTAGCAGAGCATAATGCAACAACTAAATTCCATACTTTAGAGATGTTAGAAGGAATGAGCGAATCAGCAAGATTAGCAATCAATGAAATTTCAAAAGATGTTATTTTATATGCACCAACTGCTGCAAAAGAGCAGTTTACAAATGCTATTGCATATTTAGTTAGAAGGTTAGATGAAAATACAGGACCAAATAATTTTATTAGATACTCTTTTGGATTAAAAGTTGGAACAAAAGATTGGAATGAACAAAAAGCATTATTTATTAAGTCATTTGAGTTGGAAGAGGAAACATTTGTAGGTAGTTTTAGAACACAAAATAGATTAACTGAAAAATGGGATACTTTTAACAATTCATCTTATGATACAAGTGAATATCACGCAGAGCCAGATACAGATTTTATTTTATCTCAAAATCAAGAATGGGCTAAAGAGATTGTAAAAAAATGGAAATTCTCTAAAGATAGCGAGCATCAAACAAAGCCTATAGTAGTTGCAGGTAAAGAGATAGTTACAGGAAGAAAAGTCTATAAAGCAATAGATAAATCTCAACTAAAAGATGAAGTTTTAGCAGGTAAGTTTGCTATGGCAAATGAAGATGATTTAAAAAGAGCAGTTGAAACAGCAAAAGCTGATGTTGATGGATGGAGAAGTAAAACTTATGCTCAAAGACATGAACTTTTAAAACAAGCAGCTATAAAAGTTCGTGAAAGAAGAGGAGATTTAATAGGTGTAGCAGCTGCAGAAGTTGGAAAAGTATTTACAGAAACTGATGTAGAAGTTAGTGAAGCTGTTGATTTTATTGAGTTTTATGCACACTCTTCAAGATATTTTGAAGAGTATACAAATTTAAAGTTTAAAGGAAAAGGTGTAGGTGTTGTAATTCCTCCATGGAATTTCCCTGTAGCAATTCCTTTAGGAGGCGTAGCAGCTACTTTAGCAGCTGGAAATACAGTAATTATTAAACCTGCTACAGTTGCAGCCTTAACAGCTTATGAAATGTGCAAGTGTTTTTGGGATGCTGGAATATCTAAAAATGTATTACAATTTGTTCCTTGTCCTGGAGTATTAGCAGGTGAGCATTTAGTTGCTAATAAAGATGTTGATTATGTAATTTTAACAGGTGGAGAAGATACAGCTGCCTCAATGCTTAAAACAAGACCTGATTTATTATTAACTGCAGAAACAGGTGGAAAAGATGCGACAATTGTTACAAATATGGCAGATAGAGATCAAGCAATTAAAAATGTTTGTCAAAGTGCATTTGGAAACTCTGGACAAAAATGTAGTGCTACATCATTGCTTGTATTAGAAGAAGAAGTTTATAATGATGAAAACTTTAAAAAAGCATTAATAGATACGGCAAAATCAATGAGTGTTGGCTCTATTTGGGATTTAAAAAATAGAATTGGAACTTTAGCAAATAGTGTCTCTGGAAAATTAAAAGAAGCAATCGAAAATCTAGAAGAGGGCGAAGAGTGGGCATTAGAGCCATCTTATGCAGAAGATAATGAGTATATGTTAAAACCCTCAATTAAATGGAATGTAAAAGAGGGTAGTTTTATTCATATGAATGAACTTTTTGGACCAGTTTTAGCAGTTATTAAAGCAAGAAATGTAAAACATGCTGTTGATATTGTAAATGCGACTGGATATGGATTAACTTCTGGAATTGAATCTTTAGATGAAAGAGAAGTTAATTACTGGAGAGAAAATATTAAAGCTGGAAATCTTTATATAAACAGAGGAACAACAGGTGCTATTGTTTTAAGGCAACCTTTTGGTGGAATGGGTAAATCAGCAATTGGAGCAGGAAGAAAAGTTGGTATTTATAACTATATAACACAATTTGTTGATTTTGAAGAAGTTGGTAAACCTAAAATTATAAAAAACTTTCACACAGATCTAACAAGATTTATAAGTCATTGCAAAGATAAGTATACAAATGAAAAAGATGATTTTGAAAAACTTGAAGTAGCAATACAATCATATTATCATAATTTTCATACAGAATTTAGTATTGAAAAAGATTATGTTAAAGTAAGAGGTGAAGATAATCATTTTAGGTATCTTCCTTTAAACAGAGTAATTATTAGAGTAAGTAATGATGATAATTTTTTTGATGTTATAAGTAGAATTTTAGCTGCAAAAATATCTGGGGTACACTTTACAGTATCAATTGATAATAATGAAAAAATAGAAGAGTTTTTGAAAAATGCGACAGTTTTATTTACTTCAAAAGATAGAATTGTTAAACATACAAATGAAAAGCTTGCTGATGTAATTGGAAATTATGAAAGAGTAATTTATTCTGACATATCAAAAGTTCCAGAGTCTATATTTGAAGCTGCAAGTAAACATCTTGGAACATTTATTGTAAGAATGAAACCGATGATGGAAGGAAGAATAGAATTACTAAATTATTTCAAAGAACAAAGTATTTCTCATTCATATCATAGATATGGTAATATTGGAGCAAGAGAGTATGGTAAAAAGTAAGAATATATTTAATTCTTACTTTTAGAAGTTTGTCTTAGAAAAAAGTACTCTTTTTTCTGGGGCAGACTCTTTATATTTAACTTCATCAATTTTTTTAAATCTTGTTTGAGCACCAATACCATTTGCTATTTGTATAGCTAAACCTGGTCTTGCATTAAGTTCTAAAACTAATGGACCTTTATTTTTATCAATTACAATATCAGCACCTAAATAACCCATATTAGTCATATCATAGCATTTTGAAGCAAGAAGTAGTATATCATCCCAAAAAGGAACTTTTAACTCTTTTAGAGGTTTTTGTGTATCAGGATGAACTTGTACGGGTCTATCAAACTGAACTGCATTTAAAGCTTTTCCTGTTTTAATATCAATACCAACGCCTACCGCACCTTGATGAAGATTTGCTTTTCCATCACTATTTGAAGTAGATAATCTCATCATAGCAAGAGCGGGATAACCTTTATAAACAACAACTCTAACATCAGGAACTCCCTCAAAACTAAAACCATCAAATACATTATCAAACTCTACAAGTTTTTCAAAAACTGCCACATCATTTTTCCCACCAAGCGAGTAAAGTCCACTTAATATATTTGAAATGTGTCTTTTAATATCAGAGTATCCAACTTCAACTCCATTTGGCTTAATAAACTTATTTCCAATAGTTTTTACTATAACTAAAATTCCTTTTCCACCACTTCCTTGTGCTGGTTTGATAACAAATCCATTTTCATCTTTTATATAGTGTTTAAAATTATCAATTTGTACTTGATACTCTATAAAACCTAATAATTCAGGCACTGCAATATTATGTTCTTGTGCAATTTGTTTAGTTTTTAACTTATCATCAACTAAAGGAAAGTTTTTTCTTTTGTTTAACTTACCTATATAGTTGATATTTCTATTATTCATACCTAGTATACCAAGTTCTTTTAGCTTAAAAGGGTTTGCAAATATCATCTTAATCAACCATTGATTTAAATCTATAAAGTTCACTTAATCTATATCCACTATATCTTCCAAGTAGTATAATTATTCCAAGTACAGCTAATAAAACCTCAGGAAAATTAAATGTAATAAAGCTAAGTACACTATTTGTCATTGCAAAAAATGCTAGAATTGATACAAGTAGTGAGCCACCTCCTTGTAAAAGAACCTCTTTAGGTCCATCTTCTTCCCAAATAATAGACATTCTTTCTATTGTCCAAGCTAAAATGATGATTGGGAAAAATGTAATGCTTGTAGCATACTGAAGTCCTAATTTTTGTGATAATATAGCAACAAATGCCATAATTCCTACAACTACAATTAGTACAGCAGATATCCTTGCTACTAATAAAAGATTTAAATAAGATAAGTATGACCTTACAATAAGTCCAATGGTAACTACTAAAATAAACATCAAAATACCAGGAAGAAGTTGAGTTTCAATAAATGCCATTGACAACAAAATAGGCATAAATGTTCCTGATGTTTTAATTCCTATAAAAACTCGCATAATTACTACCACTAATGCACCAAGAGGTACAAGTAAAAGTAGTTTAAATGTATTTTGAGCTTCATTAGGTAGTACAAACAATGAAAAGTCTAATAGTGTATTTTGGTTTTTTACATCTTTTGATAATGCTGCACTTCTAGCTGGAACAATATTTTTTGTTACAGAAAATCTAACATCTGAATTTCTAACTCCTTCTGCATCTAATAAATACTGAGAACCCCTTTGCCAAATAAAAATATTACTGTTTTTTGATATTTCGCCTTTGTTTATATCAAATAAATGCCATTTATCTTTATAAAAAACTTCAAGCATTGGAGTTAATTCAATATTTCTTTGTCTATCTTTTAAATATAATGCTCCAATTGTTCTTACTTTATATCCCATTTTATCTATTAATTGAACTAAAGTATCTCTTTTTTGTTTATTTGTTTTCATAAAGTTGTTTTTTATCATTGTTGTTGCTTGAGATGGTTCTTTTAAGTTAAACTCTTTTATCAACAGTGATGTAAAACTAACACCATTTGCACTTTTTTCATAAATACTGTTT
>Ga0163224_100176_pt1 | contig 10575 bp, 9 predicted proteins | sample MSEWel2016_03_03_FD_113141 | JGI IMG/M metagenome (GOLD analysis project Ga0163224, IMG submission 113141) | Subsurface microbial communities from deep shales in West Virginia, USA - MSEEL Well Study Marcellus 5H_2016_03_03 ... | reverse complement strand
TTTTAATTCTTGTGCATTTAATACTATTGTTGTTATACATATTAGTAGTAGGATTTTTATTATATTTTGCATACTATTTTTCCTGTTTATTTGTTTTTTGTGTTAAAATAGTAGCTAAAATAATATTAATAGTTATTTACATTCTTTTAAAATTTATTTTATGAAAAAATAAATATATAATTATAAATATTATTTATCTAAAGAGGATATTTCCCCTTTAGATTTATTTCATAGTTAGTGTAAGTATTTGTTCTATCTTATCAAGTGTGATATTTTGTTTTTCACCAATTGCTGTCATCTCATGTTTTTCTAAAGCATTTGTAATATTTGATACAACTTTATCATCTATTTCATAATCATTTAGATTTGTTGAAACTTCTAAAGAGTGATATAACTCTTCTATTTTTTCTATTGTCTTTTGTGCATCATCTATATTAAAAACATTTTGTCCCATTTGTAAAAGTTTCTCTTTTTTATCTTCAAACATTACTCTTAAAAGTTGGGGTTGAACTACTGCTAAACTTCTTGCATGGTCAAGACCATAAAATGCTGTTAGTTCATGTCCTATCATATGAGTTGCCCAATCTTGTGGTACTCCTGAACCAATAAATCCATTTAAAGCTTGATTTGCTAAAAGCATTAGATTCTCTTGCCAATGGTAAGTGTCTCTTTTATTCCAATTATTTGCAAGAGTAATTAAACCTTTTAAAATAGTTTCACTATATCCATCATGAAGTAAAGAGTCATTTGGATATGTAAGATATTGTTCACATGTATGAACAAAAGCATCAATTAATCCATTTGATAATTGCCTATCATCAAGTGTTATCATAACACTTGGGTCTAAAACTGCAAACATAGGAAAAACTTTAGGTGAAAAGAAAAATCTTTTTTCATTTGTTTCTTTTCTTGAAACTACTGAACCACAGTTAGATTCACTTCCAGTTGCAGGCAAAGTTAAAATCACACCCAAAGGTAAAGCTTCTGTAGGTTGTGCAGTTCCATCTAAAAAGTCCCAAGCATCTCCTTCATATAATGAGGCTGCTGCTAAATATTTACACCCATCAATAACAGAGCCTCCTCCAACAGCTAATATAAAATTGATATTTTTTTCTTTTACTAATTTTACTGCTTTATTCATAGTTTCAACTGTAGGATTAGGTTCAACTCCACTAAATTCAAAAGATTCATATTTTTCCAAAGCTTTTACAACTTGTTCATAAACACCATTTTTCTTAATAGATCCTCCACCATAAACAAATAAAACTTTTGCATCTTTAGGTATATAACTAGAAATAGATTCGATTTTTTCTTTTCCAAACTCTATTAATGTTGGGTTATGATATGTATATGTCATATTTTCTCCTTTTTCTTTATTATATAACGAAAAAGTGAATTCTGCAAAGAAAATTTTTAAAACTACAAAATTATAAATAATCACACAAAAAATTTACTTTTTAGACCCACTAATTAATTATACTTTTAAAATAAACTTAATTTTACCAATTACTGTAAAAATAAAGTTTAAACACTTTGGAAAAAGGAAAACAATGAAAAGTATCAAATTAAGCTTAATCGCTTCATTAGCTTTAAGTGCATGCACATTCGCGAGTGCAAATAGTTTACACGAAGCTTTAACTAATGGAAAAGTAAGTGGAGAAGTTGCAGTTACTTATGAAACAAGAAATGTTGATGAAAAAGTAGGAAACTATTATCAAGACACTGCTTATAGTGTTGGTTCATTTGCATTAAAGTATGAAACAGGTGTTTGGAATAATCTTAGTTTAACTACTAAATTTAGAGCATATAAAAATCTATTTGAAGAGCATGATAGCCTTGAGACTTGGAAAGGTAGTGGAGATGCTAGTGAGAGATTTTATGAAAATGGTGATGAAAAAGACATTGATGCTGAAGAGTTCTTTGTAAAATACCAATATGATAATTTCACACTTAAAGCTGGTAGACAATTTATTGTTTCTGATTGGTTTGCAAAAACACATGATGCAGTTAAACTTGATGCAGTATTTGGTGATACATCAGTTGAAGCAATTTGGTCTAAAAAAATTGGTAGAGTTTATGCAAGAGAGTATAGACCTATGGAAAATATAAATGATAGTAAAGGTGCATATAAATTAGGTATTACTCATAAATTCAATGATAATATCAAAGCAACTGTTTATGATGTATATTTACCAGATAATCACTACAAATTAGGTGGAAGATTAAATCTTGATTATGATAAATTTTCTATTAGAGCAGACTATGTTCAACAAAAAATGGATGATGATTTAAATCAAGATGATACTGACTTTTTTCATTTAAAAGCTAGTACAAAAATCCTTGGAGTTAATGCAGCTATTGGTTATGCAAAAGTTGGAGATGACAAAGACCCATTTATTGGATATGGAGCAGCTGGAGAGTCATTATGTCCATTTGAAGAAGGTGATGCTTTTTATTATAGAAATGCAGAGACTTACTATGCAAGTTTAAGCAAATCATTTGGGAATTTAAACGCTACTTTACTTTATGGAATCTTTAATGATTACAAGACAGATTCACAAGAAGAGTATGATGCTGAAGAAACAACTTTATGGTTAGGATACAAAGTATCTGATAATATCAAAGCAAATGTTGGATACACATACTTTAATACAGATGATGTAAATGGTTGGGTTGGTTCTGATATGAATCAATTAAACGCTACATTAGTATATAGTTTCTAATTTTATACACTCCTTTTGGAGTGTATATAGGTCATAAAACTGCCTCTGGAATATTTTTATTGTCCCTTTTTGTTTCTTGATTTTTTATCTTCAGATGTTTCTTGCGAATTTTACATCTTAAGAGTTTCAGGGGTAGTTTTATGACCTAAATTCATAAAAATATAAGTTTTTCTTATAATAATCTACAATCTAATTTTTCAATTTCTGTGACATTTTAATAACAAACAACCTTTTTATGGTAATTTCTAAAAAAGAAATTTTATTTTTTTAAGTATATATTATAATATTTTAAGTTTTAATATCTTAATATTTCAATAACGATTATCATAATTACTAAAGGTTATATTTTGAATAAAAAATTGATTATGCTTGATACTTTATCAAAAGGACAAAAAGCAAAAATAAAAAAAATAAGAACAGACGGAAAGCTTTTAAGAAGATTATTAGATATGGGCTTTGTTATGAATAGTGAGATTGAGGTTATTAGAGAAGCACCTTTATTTGATCCAATGGAATTAAAAATACAAAACTATTATATAAGTATTAGAAAAAGTGAAGCTTCTTTAATTGAGGTTAAAATATGAAGCAAATAAAAGTAGGTCTTGCAGGTCAACCAAATTGTGGTAAATCTACAATTTTTAACCTTGTAAGTGGAATTGAACAACACATTGCAAACTATCCTGGTGTAACAGTAGATAAAAAAACTGGATTTTTCAAATATGAAGATTACAAAGTTGAGATGGTAGATTTGCCAGGAACATACTCTTTTAGCTCATTTTCACAAGAAGAAAAAGTTGCAAAAAAATTTATAATTGATGAGAGTAATCCAAATTCAAAAGAAAAAAATATTGATATTATTGTAAATGTAATTGACTCTTCAAACTTAAAAAGAAATCTTTACCTTACATTTCAACTTTTAGAGATAGGAATACCTGTTATTGTTGTATTAAATATGATTGATATAGCAAAAAATAGAGGCTTAGAAATTGATTCTAAAAAGATTTCTAAAATGCTTTCTTGTCCAGTTGTTGAGACAAGTGGATCAAAAGGCATTGGTGGAAAAGAGCTTATGCAAACGATTACTGATACTTTTGAAAAAAAGACACTCTATGAAGAGTTTAAAATAAACTATGAAGAGTTAGAAATTCATATAGAAAAGATTGAAAAACTTTTAGAAAATAGTAAAAGTCATCTAAGTAAAAGATGGCTTGCAATTAAACTTCTTGAAGAAGATCCAACTATTTTAGAACATGTTGGCTCAAAGATAAAAAAAGAAGAAATTGATAAAGAAATAGAGAGTTTTCATACACTTCATGATAAAGATACAATCTCTTTTCTTGCAACATTTAGATATGACTCTGCTGATGTTATATATCATGAATGCGTAAAAAATCACAATAAAAATAAAGAAACCTTAACTGATAAAGTTGACAAAATAGTATTAAATAGAATATTTGCAATACCAATATTACTATTTATTATATTCTTACTCAACTTTCGCACATAAACCCTAACTCTTTTTGAGTGTAAGTACTCAGCACAGCGATAATTTGAAGTAAATCTTTATTCTCCTTTACAACATTTCCTATTTCACAGATTTTTGTCAATATTTGAATAAAAAGTTGCATAGAAATTGCCAATGTTTCAAGTTCACATTCTAAATCTCTAAAGAGTTCTCCAAGTGTTTGTGGTTCGTGTTTTATACGATTAATATAACTAACAATATTGTAGGTAAACATAGAAAGTGTAATTTTTGCTATGAGTGCTTCATAGATACGATTTTCTTCTTTTCCTAAGCCAAATAGGCTTCTGAGGTCTTTATAACCTTGTTCGATATTCCATCGCTTTTTATAGGTTGCTAAAATCTCTTTGCCTGATAAAATCAACTCCGTTGATATAAATACAAGTAAATCCTTGGCAGTATGAAGAAATACTAATTTTACTTTACCAAGCACACTATGTTCTACAATTGCATCGAAATATTGATACGATATTTTTCCATGCTTGCCAATGCTTGTATGACGGACATTTTTCAAACTGTTGTAAATTGCATTGAGAGTTTTATGTTTGCCTTTGAAGTTCCAAATAAGTTTATTGTTTGGAAGTCTGGCAATAACGGGCATACCTAAATCATTAGCTTCTTTTATAAAATTTGGTTTGGCATACCAGCTATCAACAAGCAAATAGTCCGCCTCTACACCGTTATCAAGTGCACGAGAAAGCATCTCTAATGCAAGAATGTTTTTACCTTTTATAATTTCCCTCTTTCTTTGGTAAGCATTACTTCTATGATGCAGTTTCGTTGTAAATTCAGATATATTTTTACGATAGCTATCATTCATCTTAATAGAAAAATCAAGTTGAAAAGTTGAATGTGAATCTGCATAATTTAGAGATACAATATTTAAGGCATTGATACTTCGGTGTTCTTTATTGCTCCAAACATATTTACAACTGCCTTCAATACACTTACCTCTTTTAGCTTCTACGGTATCATCAATAATTAAAAGTTTATACTCACCCTTTTTATGCAGTGGTTTTATCTTTTTTAAAAGTTCTGTTGAGCTTAGCAATAAAAACTTCCGCCAGTTATAGCGTTTCTCTTTTATAAATCTGTAATAGGTATCTTTACCAAAGGCACTATGACTCTTCTTTATAAAAGTTGATTGTCTTTTTTGCATAATCAGCATATATAAGAAGTGAAGAATTATTTGCAATGGAGCATAACCAACTTCTCTTTTTACAAAGTTACTTTGTTGAAGTATCTTTATTATTTTTATCTCTTTTAAAACTTCATAAATTGGATTCTTTAATAAGCTCTTCATAGCAGTTTGAATATAATTGTCAAGTCCCATAAAAACACCTTTGTATAGTTGATTGTCGTTATGAAATTATACTAAAAAGTGCCTCTTTATGGGCTTTAATATTCAGGTTTCGTTCGTGGATTTAGCAGAATCTATGTGCGAAAGTTGAGTTCTTAGTTTACCAAATATCTATTGTTTATGGATATAAACTAACAGATTATACTTGGCCTATATTAGCTTCAATGAAAAACTTTATCATTGATATATTACCAAAAGCTGATTTTACCCAAGTGCCTATGATAACAGATTTTTTTATCTGGATGACAAATAGTTCAATCGCATTATTAAACTATATTCCTATCTTTTTTATTCTATTTGCATTAATTGCAATTATGGAAGATGTAGGGTATATGCCAAGAATGGCTTTTATTCTTGATAAAATCTTTAAAAAATTTGGTTTACATGGGCAATCTACTCTTCCATTGGTATTAGGTGGAGCAATGGTAGGCGGTTGCGCAGTTCCTGGTGTTATGTCAACAAAAGGAATTAGTGATGAAAGAGCAAGAATGGCTACAATATTGACAGTTCCATATATGAATTGTCTTGCAAAAGTACCTTTTTACACTCTTTTATTAGGAGCTTTTTTCAAACCAGAAATGGCATTGATGATGTTTTTCATTTCAACAATTACTATTTTTATTGCACTATTAATTGCAAAACTCTTAACAACAACAGTACTAAAAACAAGACAAACAGCTCCTTTTGTAATGGAGTTACCTCCTTATCATGTTCCAACAATTAAAGGTGTATTTATAAGATCTTTCCAAAAAGTGTGGATATATATTAAAAAAGTTGTAACAATTGTATTAGCAGTAGCAGTTATACTATTTGCAATGCTAGAGTTTCCAGGCTTAAATGAAGAATCAACCTTAAAACACGAAAAGCAATCACTTGCTTATTTAAGTAAATTTGATAAACAAATTAAAAACAACAAATATTATGAACTAGTAGATACAAAAAAAGAGGTTTCAGATTTATTAAACTATTATGATGGTTATAGAGCAAAAAGAATGGCAGCTACATCAAAAGAAGATGCAAAACAGCTTGATAAAAAATTTAAATTAATAAATGCAAACTATTATACATTCTTAAAACCCAAAAGAGATAAAGAAGCGAAAAAAATAAATAGAGCTATTAGAAAACTCTCAAGAGATAGAAAAAAAGTATTAAGAGAGATGAAAAATGAAAAAATTGAAAACTCTATACTTGGAATGACAGGAAGAGCATTAGAGCCAATTACTAAATATGCAGGTTTTGATTGGAAAATAAATGTAGCATTTTTAAGCTCATTTGCAGCAAGGGAGAGTGCAGTTGCAACACTTGGAAGTATTTATGAAAATAACAAAGCTGATTCAAAAAGAGCAGAAGAAGCAATGGCGGAGAACAGTGGTTATACTCCATTACATGCAGCTGCAATTATAATTTTCATGATTCTTACTCCACCTTGTATTGCAACTATGATTGTAGTGAAAATGCAAACAAATAGTTACAAGTGGATGATATTTGCAATATTTTTCCCTGTGTTCTTAGGAATTGCAATGTCTTCTTTAACATTTACAGTTGGAAATATTTTCTCCTTAAATGGAGTAGAAGCCATGGCAACATTCTATTTTGCAATAGTTTTTATTACTCTTATTTTGGCTTTTTATCCAAGTAAAAGTATAAACTGGAAAGGAGGACTAAATAAAGTCTAATTTAACAAAATACAATTTAATAAAAAGAAAGGAAAAAAATGAAAAAAATAGTATTAGCATTAAGCTTTATGATAAGTTCAATGTTTGCACATAGTGCAATAATGAGTTGTTTTGATAATGCAGATGGAACAATCACTTGTGAGGGTGGTTTTAGTGATGGAAGTAGTGCCACAGGAGTAAAATTTAAAGTTGAAAAAGATGGAAAAATTATATTCAACACTAAAATGAATGAATACAGTGAAGTAACATTTGATAAACCAAGTGGAGATTATACTGCAATTTTTGATGCAGGTGAAGGACATCAAGTAAAAATAAAAGGTTCTGATATAACAGAATAATATAAAACTTTATCTTCTTTGTGAAGATAAAGCTAGTTTATAATTGATAATGACTATAAGTATTAATATATAAAAGGAAAACAAGATGAAGAAAATTTTAATTAGCAGTATTGCTGCAACAGTTTTATCAACAAGTGCATTTGCACACTTTCAAATGCTTTACACTGATAATATGGCACTTCCTAAAGGAAAAACAGTTGAATTAACTCAAGTATTTACACATCCATTTGCAGATGAACATACAATGGATATGGCAGGAGTTGAAGAGTTTTATGTAATAAACAAAGGTAAGAAAAAAGATTTAATGAAAAGTTTAAATTCTATTACTTTTCAAGGAAATCATAATAAAGCAAAAGCATATGAATCAAAATATAAAGCTAGAAGAATGGGTGACCATATTTTAGTATTAAAGCCAAAACCATATTATGAAAAAAATGAAGATGCATATATTCAACAAATCACAAAAACTATAATAAATGTTGCAGGAACACCTACTGATTGGGATAGTGAGCTTGGCTTAAAAGCTGAAATTGTTCCATTGACAAAGCCTTATGCTATTTGGGAAGGTGGAAGCTTTACAGGAATAGTAAAATCAGAAGGAAAAGTTGTTCCTTATGCTGAAATTGAAGTTGAATATCTAAATAGAGATGTAGATACAAAAAACAATAAAATGGGTAAAGATAGAGTTACTGCACCACAAGACTCATTTGTAACAATGACAATAAAAGCAAATAAAGATGGTGAGTTTACATTTGCCATTCCAAAAGCTGGTCAATGGGGATTTTGCGCACTTGGTGTAGGCCCAGATAAAGAGTATAAAGGTAAAGAATTAAGCCAAGATGCGGTTATTTGGGTTGAAGCTAAACCTATGAAATAATAAGTATGAGCAAAAGCTCATACTTAAAAGGAAAATTATATGGATAAAATATTATTAATAGTAATAACACTTTTTGCAGTTTATTATATCTATCATTCAATATCTAAAAATAAAGGTTGTAATTGTGGTAAAAAAAGTTGCGGTATAAAAAAAGATGAAAAAACAAAACTTAAAAAATAAACAGTATCAAGTTAAAAAATTAATTTGATACTTTATATTATCACTTGTGCGATTAAAATCAATGAAATAATAAATAATACAGCTCTAATTACTTTTAAATAAACTTTGGTATCCATTCTCTTTTTTAACTTAATTCCTAAATATAGTGAAAATGAGATTATAAAAATTGCCATAAAAGAAAATGACAAATGCTCACTTGTAAAACTTCCATTTATCAAAAAAACCACAATCTGAATAATTTTACCAAATAAAAAAGAGATATTCATAGCTTGAATAAGCTCAGCTTTTGAATACTTAAGTTCAATTCCATATATCATAAGCAAAGGTCCCATTACATTAGTAAGTCCGCCTACAACCCCTGTAAATAATGAATAAACAACAAAAGAGCTTTTTGGATAAGTTTTAAAAATAGAGATTGACATATCAACTTTATTTACAAAAAGATAAATAAGTATTATAAAAGCCAATAGAAGCTTAAAAAGCTCGGAGTTACTCATAATTAATAGCTGAGTACCTATTGCACTTCCAAGCATTGTAAGCAATGCTAGGGGCATATGTTTTTTTAAACCATCAAGTATATTACCCTCACTTAAAAAACTAACTAAATTAACTACTAAAGTAGGAATAAGTGTAAGTAAAATTGCAGTTTGAATATCAGTAAAAATTGCTATTATAGGTGTAGGTATTAAAGCAAATCCAAAACCTATACTACCATGTACAAAAGCAGCTATAATAAGCACAATAGATGCAACTATAAAAAAATCTAAATCCAAAATAAACCTTATTAAAATGATAAATTAGAATATCATATCTTTTCTTTGGTTTTTATAGTTAAAATGAAATAGTTGTTTGATTAAAGTTATGGCTCCGGATACTGGATTCGAACCAGTGGCCAAGTGATTAACAGTCACCTACTCTACCGCTGAGCTAATCCGGAATATATGATAAGTTTTATTAGATTATGGCTCCGGATACTGGATTCGAACCAGTGGCCAAGTGATTAACAGTCACCTACTCTACCGCTGAGCTAATCCGGAATATATCTAATATAAAGCTTCATTAAAGTTATGGCTCCGGATACTGGATTCGAACCAGTGGCCAAGTGATTAACAGTCACCTACTCTACCGCTGAGCTAATCCGGAATGCATGTTCCTTTAATGGGCTGGAATTATAGTAAAAATTTACTCTTTTGTCAAGTAATATCAAATAAAATTATAAAATTTTATAAAATTTTAATCCACTACTATCTATTATTGAAATTACTTGCTCTTTTAATAATCTTTTTAAGATGATTTTTGAAGATTCATCAAACATATTTTCAATATCTTCACTTGTCAATGGTCTTCTTTTTAGCATTGAGATTATTTCATTTTCATTAAATTTTTGAATCTGATTTGGTCTATTTTTATATGCAATATTTACATTTATTCCTTTAAAAGTATTTGCAACATTTTCTAAAACTTCAAAACTCACAGGTTTTACTTTATAAGCAGGTGGTCTATCAATTGTACCAATATCAACTCTTTTAGGATTGATTTTTTTTATAGCTTCATAGAGTAAATCTATCTCTTCTTTTTTATCATTTAAATCTTTAACAAAAAGTATTTCTAAAACAAAATTATTTTTAAATTTATTTGAAAACTCTATCATTGAAGGAATGATTTTTTCAATTTCAATATCATTATGAACCCTATCAAGTTTCTTAAAACATTTTGCACTTACACAATCAAGTGATAATTTAACAGTATCAAGCTTTAATAATGCATCAAAAGTATCTTGTTTATAAATAGTACTTCCATTTGACAAAATCAATGTTTTAGCATCTTTTTTTATCTTATTTAATTCATCTATTAATTCATCAAGAAATGGATATAAAGTAGGTTCTCCATTTGCAGTTA
>Ga0163224_100171_pt1 | contig 10718 bp, 10 predicted proteins | sample MSEWel2016_03_03_FD_113141 | JGI IMG/M metagenome (GOLD analysis project Ga0163224, IMG submission 113141) | Subsurface microbial communities from deep shales in West Virginia, USA - MSEEL Well Study Marcellus 5H_2016_03_03 ... | reverse complement strand
CCTTCAAAACCACCTGGCCCTGATCCCCATCCTTCCCCACCACTTCAATATCGGTGATGATGCCACGAAAATCGTTGGTTTCGCCACTTTGGCGATGTTTCATCCTGATGCCAAGGTTTTTTCCAAGCTGATCGTATATTGTTTCGGGTGTCTCAGTCCACACCGTAGGTTTACCGGGACGGTAGTTTACCTCCACCTGAAAAGTATGGTGTCCGCTCATCGTCTGATGGAGTTGCATTTCGGTGTAGTCACATTTTTGACCGTCCACGATAACATCCACCTGGACATTGTTAAGTTCTGATGAATTCATTGAAGTAAAAATTATTTTTTAAGGTTTAGGAATCACATATATCTATAAATATCAAATTCTTCTACTGCACAAAAACCCTGTAATTAAAGTCATCGGGAGAGAAACGTCTCAAATCGGCATGTAATTCTTCTGAAAAATATCCCTTTTCATTATGTGCAAGTTTCTTAGATGCAGAAACATACACATCAATTGTTCGAATGACTCCTTCCCCGGGAATTGTACTTGCGACATATCCACGTTTCACCTCAACTTTCCCTGCAAAATTTCCATAGCGACTGTTACAAAAGTTGATGATATCTTCTTTAGAGTAAACTGAGCCATGCGATGTCAGGGAATATTTATACATAGCTGTTTGCTGAGTGTTATCAGGAGCCATCTGCCCCCCCCTGGTAGTTGAAAGTAACTGGGCCGATCCTCTTTCAATGTCGGAATCCGAAGTATAAAACAACACTTCTGATGCATTAATATCGTTGGCTACAGGTCCGTTGGAAAGCCAATATTCCGGGAATAACATCCGTGAATCCTCAACTTCCTGCTCAAGAATCAGATAGGAGACCACTTCCTGGCTATTATTCTTCACATCTACCTTGTGTTCCAAATGATTTATTTGTTCTAATAAATCAACAGCACTTTCGGCCAGTGTATCTTTTTCAGAACTTGAAAAAGCCACGCTTTCATCATGTAATAAATCGATAAGTCTGACCAGATATTCCCGGGCATCAGCAGAACTGAAGCGTTCGCATCCTCCTCTACGCAAAGAGTAAGTAAAATTGCTTTTGTCCTTTTCATTGTCACGAAGGTTCTCATAGTAATGATTTCCGAAAGAATCGGCAACTGAGTTTACCGCAATAAAAAATTCATTCTCTCCCATCATCAGCGGCACAACTGTTGACATCTCATTTATTGAATACTCTATCCGTTCCCTATACTTATTAGCAATAGGAAAAGCATTGATATTTACCGTCATCTCGTCCATAATATGCTCTTCAAAAAACGGGGGGAACTCAACTTTAAGCCACAATAATGGTTTAGAAGATTGTTGAACTACATCATCGGGAAATAATTCAACAATTTCTCCTGGAAATAATTCGGTGGTATCCTCCCAATGAAGGATTCGTGAATTAATGGTAACAAACCGGTGATAATACTTATTCAAAATATCATCATCAATCATGTTGCACATCTCATATTTATGGGCAAATTGCCCTTTCCGGTCACTTCCCTCATCGGTAAATGAGTACACACCGGTTTTAACATCTAAGGCATTTTTGCCCTGATGCCATTTACAATAGGACAAAAGGCGAAAATATTCTTCTTTTTGTTCGATATATGGAAAATCAAAATAAAAAGAAAGATTTTCAAGCACTCGTATCTCTTTTCCCAGGTCAAGACCAATCCACATTTTCCGTGACAATAAGTGCGATGGTTGCTCAGGCCATGCCACCACATCCCTGGTCATAACATTATCAACGTGGTAATAGCCTTTCTCATTTACAATTGCGGCGACCTTGCCGTTAATTATTTGCGGTGTACAAACAGGTGTAAACCCAAGACGTTTTAGATTTGCTTTCTTTAAGAAGCCGGCATTCTTATAAAAGAACTCAGTTGTTTTATCAATCTGCGATATTCCACTAACTGATCTGACCCGCATAATGGCATGTGCCGGTCGTACAGAAACCATATTAGCCGGAGTCAAAGCACGTGCTACTTTTTCAAGTATCCGGGTTTCTATGTTTTTCATTTCCCCGGAGAGTTTAAAGATCTCACCTGCAAGACCCTCGATCATCAGTTTAACAACGGGATCCAGATTATCGATGTTTTTTATTTCCCAAAGCGCTGCAACACGCTTAAACATCCTGTTCTTAATACTTTCTTTCGAAAAATTTATATCCTGCATGTTTTTCTTTCCTTACTCGTTTGATAATGGCCCCAAATAAAGGGTATAACTAAAACCACATTTCTCTCCTGTTGCCAACAACCTTCCCAACACGTAAATATCCACCCGCTGTCGCACGGCAACGGATTTGCTGAGTCCTTCTTCACGAACCACTTCCCGTAATTTTATAGAAACATCCACATCAACAACCCTCTTTTCATTTTCGACAATAGCTCTGTAAATGAAGTTAGTAAAAGACTCCTCCCATTGGCTACGCGATGCAACACGTTCAAAATCCAGTTCCCAGATCATGGTACCATATGCTTTGTTAAAATAATGCTCACCGGGACAGGTGGTCAGGAGCAACTCCAGATGGTGATCAATGGATTCAAGTAAAGCACATGTAGATAACCGCCCCCCCTCTTCGGTAAAAAAATTACCAAAATGTAAGGGTAAACTGTAATTTTTTGATGCCATAAATAATTATCAAGATTAAATTTTAGATTTCTCAGATTCACGAAACACTCCACACCAGTTCTTCATCTTTATCCAGATTTACTTCAAGTGTATCTCCTTTTTTTAAGCTGCCGCTGATGAGCTTGCGAGACACCGGCCGTCGAATGAAATTTCTGATTACCCCGTTTACCTGACGGGCCCCATACTTTGGTGTAAATCCTTTGTGCGCCAACATTTCCCTGGCCTCATCGCTAAGGACAATACCAATTCCTTTATCTTCGAGGGTGTCGGTAATGGATTTAAAATGAATATCAAATATTTTGAGTAGTATATCGTCTGTAATGGGCGAAAAAGGAAGAATTTCGGACAACCTACCGAGAAACTCGGGTCGGAAATATTGACCCATTACTTCCATCAGTTGAGTTGTAGTGGGATGGTGCCCGGCATCTTTTTGCTCCATAAGCCACTGACTGCCCACATTGGAAGTAAACAAAACAATGGCATTAGAAAAGTCCCCTTCTTTACCCAAACGGTCGTGCAGCTTTCCTTCATCCATTATCTGAAGAAAAATATCGTACACCGAAGCATGAGCTTTCTCTATCTCATCGAACAAAACCACTGAATAGGGTTGCTGACGAATTTTGTTGACCAGCATACCACCTTCTTCGTATCCTACATACCCGGGAGGCGCTCCGTACAGAAGTGCGGCAGAATGTTCTTCTTTAAATTCCGACATATCGAAGCGAATCATCGCTTTCTCGTCGTTAAAAAGTGCTTCAGCCAGAGCTTTTGCCAACTCTGTTTTACCGGTTCCTGTGGGTCCCAGCAAAAAGAAAGAGCCAATGGGCTGACCTGCCCTGTTCATGCCGCTTCGTGACTCCAGAATGGCATCCACAAGTGATTTCAGTGCACTGTCTTGCCCAACAACTCTGCGACGTAGAATATCTTCCATATTCAAAAGACGTTCTTTCTCGCCTGCCTGAATTTTCCCGATAGGAATACCCGTTTTACTGGAAATAACCGCGGCAATTTCATGAACGGTAATCTCTTCCACCCCGTTTCCTGCATAATTTTGAAGTTTTGTAAGCGATTGTTTCAAATAATCAAGCCACTCCACATAAGAATCAAGATCATTGCTATCCTGATTTCCGGTAAGCTCTCCCATCAAAACCGGGCCCAGCAAATTCTGCATGGAAGCGTTTATTAGCCTTAGTTCAGAGAGTTTCTGTGCAGGTTGCTTTTTCTTATTATTCTCAACAAATTCTATTTGCTCCAACAAGTTTTTGATGTTACCCTCAGCCGTTTCATTAATCATTTTCACAGCCGACATGGTGCGGTCTAACAAATCAATGGCAGCATCAGGCAATTTTCTGTCTTTGACGTACCGCTGTGCGAGCCTGACACACTCCGAAATACTGTCTCCGGCCACTTTTATTTTATGAAATTCCTCATATCTTCTCAAAACTGCATCAACCATCCGTGAAGCAGTATCCAAATCAGGTTCGTCGAGTTCAAGAACTTCAAAGCGCCGACTAAAAGCCTGATCCGGTTCCACTATTTTTCGATATTCATCCACAGATGTTGTTCCAATAATTGTCAGGTCGCCTCTGGACAATTCAGGTTTGAGAATACCGGCAGCACCGCTGTTGCCCTGCTTCGGATCGAGCAATACATGAATATCGTCAATAAATAAAATAGCTTTATCCAGTTGTCGGATATCTTTAATAATTCCTTTCAGGCGATCTTCAATCTCCCCCTTGTAGGTAGCTCCGGCCACAAGCGCTCCGGTATCAAGCTCATAAACGGTAGCTCCCAAAAGAAACGAAGGCGCTTTCTCCTCCACAATACCGGAAATCAATCCTTCCACAAGAGCTGTTTTTCCAACCCCCGAATCACCTGTTATCAAAACATTGGGGCGACTGTGACGTCCAAGTATTTCCATCATCATCCGTATCTCACTGTCGCGTTCCACCACAGGAGCCACTCCCCTTTTCTGAATATCGGCATTCCTGTCGATACAATATTTTAAGAGTGATGTCATGGTGCTACCACCAAAACATCCTTCATCCTTATCATTCGTTGAAAAAGAAACATTCACATCCTTATCAGCAATCACCGAATCGTGTATTTCCTGTTCACGCAGAGGGAAACTTTTCAGCTCATCAATGGTGAATCCGATGCCGGGTCTTGCCAGTGCAGTAAGAACACAAACCGGGTTGATTTCCAGAAGTCCCCATTTGAGCCGCACATTGTCTGCTTCTTCAAAAACAGCAGCAATTGATTCGTGAGCATCCACTTCACCATCGGCTTTTCCTTTAGGTAAATCGTCGATTCTTACTTCTGCCCATTCCTCCAGGTAACCGATATCTTTACCCAGGCTGGTAATAAAACCTTTCAGGCCAATGTCTTTATGCAGCAAAGCCTTGAGCAAATGTGCAGGATAATATACTCCATTGCCGTATTCACGGGCAAAGCCTTTGGCTATCTGCACACACGATTTTACCGATTCGTTTAAATTTAAAAAATCCATTTTATCTGATTTTAGGGTTTATCTTAATCCTGCTTTAACATATTATGTACGATTCCAGCCAATCGGTTAAAACCATTTCTCATATTAAAAGGGTTACAGCATAAATAGTACTGCAAGTTTGCACTTGATCCAATATTGGTCGAGTAAATTTTCACGCACATATCGTTTGGAAAAGTAAGGGTCATTTGTGGCAATCACTGATCCGATTTGGATGGAACTGCGTTTGTTTTCAGCTGTTCTGTCGAAGTGCTAACGTCCACAGGTTGATCCGAAATACATGAGCATTCATAACAAAATATTTAAGGGATGAACAATGGCCTGTCAATTCCCAAATTATCAGGCTCATGATAATACGGTTTCCCCAAATCGTCAGGATTAAAGGAGCGCGACGGAAGCTGAAGTGGACGAAACATTTCTTTTAAAATTGTCTTTGGCCCCCAAAATAAACCTTAAACATCAATAGATCTGGTAATAAAGCCATGGTAAGCCTGCCAGTAACATCAATGAAATGAATGCATATAAAGCGACATAAAGTCTCAATAACCTTAATTCCTTTTTAGGTACATCCTTAAATTCATATAAAATTTCTTCACGACGTCCCCTATGCGCTAACAAAAAGAAGTTTATTAAATAAAAAAAAATCATCAGAGGAACTACCCCTATTAATAATTCTAACTTCGATGTTTTTTCCTCCGGCATAGCTGTTCCAAACCAAAGTGCAGAATTAAACACTACACCGGCCACTGTCATTCCCAAGTAAATAGACAACTCCAATAAGGCTGAAAATGTTGCCAGAGAAGTATCTCTATCTTTTCTGAACCACCTTGAATAAACAATAAAAAATAAATATCTATATATTCGCATTCTGAATCTATTTTAGAAGAAATGGTAATTCTACTTTAAGATTATCCGGTTCACAATAATAAGGTCGGTGTAACTCATTAGGATTAAACGGTCGGGATATTATCTGTGGCGGACTAAAAATACTTTTATACAGCATATAAATCGGAATTCCCACAATCCCAACACCGCTCAAAAACAGCGTTGTCGTCACTACTATGTCCAGAAAAGCAAATGTAGCTCTACTATTATCACCATAATAAAGCCCCATACCTAAATCAACACCACTTAAAAAAATGCCTGTACCAAAGAAAAACCTTCCACCATATTTCGAAACATTCTTAACCTTCCTCATATAACCAGCAGATTCTCTCAGCACATCATACTTGCCGGCAAGTCCTCCATTAGCTAACCGGTTATTTACCAAAGCCTCTGAAGTATGTAGCCTTTCAAGGTTCATTCGCACCTTCGTGCCCATATCGAATACTTCGCCGGAAATCATATTAACCTGGTTGGCAGTCTTTAACCACTGACCATCGTTTTCTTTTTCTGGCAAAATACCAGAAGACCCTCTATTGTCGCTATTACACATCTTGAAATCATCAAACAACAATTCACTATTGCCGAAAACATCGTCAAACTCAGCCAATTTCCCCCTAATGATTTCTTCTTTCCCGTTAACATGGTCTCGATATCCAAATCTAAAGCGTTTTCCATCTTCAACCTGGGCTACAATCTCGCAATTATCGGAAAGTTTGAGATACTTTCCATGTCCCATATTGATGGTAGGTTCTCCACCGACATTAATTTTAACCAGTTTATCCATCAAGTCATCACCATCTATCCTGAGGCTTTTAATCTTTTCTTCTAGTGATGCATCCATTACCGGCTGAAAATGCGGAATACAATAATTACTATTCTGAAAATAGCAACTGCCCAATGCAAAAGCATGTAGGGATTGGTACCCGACTCCTGCTACATAGCCTTCGTAGGGAATCCCCATAGCATCAAATACTTCTGCTTTTTCGCGCGAAATTACATAATTGTTCTTTGGCATAATGCTAATACTTTACTCAACGGTTATCGAAACTTATCCCGTTAATTAATATTTCCTCAGCAGAAATAGTCAATGCTGTTGATACACCACCGCCCATTGAGTTGATATGATCATTATATAAATTCAGCGAAAAAAATATAATAGCGAAAAACAAATCATTAACACCTAAAAAATATTTTAAAAATAGCACTTCACCAAACCATACAATACAGCAGAAACAAAAGCTCCAATTACTATTGACAATGAATAAATCATCGCATAATTATATTTAAAATCCTTATGACGTTCAACAATTTTTTCATATCTGTTTTTATAAAAAATAAAGAAGTAATTAACTAAGATAAAGGGAGGTGAAAATGTTACCGCAAATGATAAAAAAGCATCAATCAGATTTCCAGGAAATAATTCAATCTCTAAAATAGGAATTACCAAAATATCGAAATATTTCAACCACAAAGCCACAATAAAAGCATTTAATGTATGCATCCAAGTCATCATCAGGAAAACATTTAGCTTCCATGGTTGCTTCGGGTGATGTTTCCAATATCTTTGTATGGCATCTGCCCAAATTTTATAATAGAGTCTACTCATAAATATCTTCTTTTTTCAGGTAGATTTATAGAATAGATTTTCTAGGTCTTAAATGTTTATTCCTATCCCAATAATAACCATTAATCAATCCATATTTTGGAGCCAAAGATGCACCTATATCCCAACCTAATCTAGCAGAACCATAGATTGCGACAAAAAATCCTATGACAGGAATTTGTGTACCACTATAATAACTTGCTAAGCTAGAAGAAAGTCCAATAGAACCTATAGCTGCATCAGCATAAGTTGTAGCGTGAGAATTTCCACTTAGTATTTCATTATACGCCATACCAGTTGATAATATACTGGCTCCTGTAGATACACGGGCACCAGCTTTTGACACACTATAGGTAGCTTTAACATATTGGTTGCCTTTCCATCCAGAAGCATAATAACCAGGACTAAACTTTCCGCTTTTTGCTAATCGAAATGTTCCATCAATATTACTCGCTACAGCACCTCCCAACCCAACACCACTAACAACATTTCCAAAACCTCCTCTTTGCGATTGGGCATTATCCCCACTATACAATTCAGCACTCAAGCGCTGTTCAAAATTAGCCCTGGCAACAGTAGGCCCAAGAAAAGGATTCCCAGAAACAAAACCCTCACTTTTAGAGTTCTCTGAATGGTTTTCTTTTGCCTCATTCGGCAACTCCAACTCCTCCCCGGCAAAAATCCGGTCACCGCGTCTCTCCCCCTCCCAATCAATCCCAGAATTTGCATCCATAATAGACTGAATTGAGACACCATACTTAGCAGAAATCGAAGTAAGTGTGTCCCCCGTTTTTACTTTATGTTGATATTTTAAACTCATTAAACGCATCTCCGGCGATGTATCAAGATACTGAATAAATCCGTTTTGAAAAAAGCTTTCGTCATCGTGAACTCTTCCAGGGGGATTGTATTTCTGAAAGTGTACCGGGGGTATGGTGAAATTACTTGAATATGCGTACCCTACTCCCTCTACAAATCCATCGTAGCGCATTCCATGGTGCATACATATTTCAAAGTCTTGTTGACTTATATAAACATCGTTGTAATGTGGCATAGTATTAAAAGTTTACCCAATGATTATCAAAACTTCTTCCGTTAATGATTACCTCCTCAGGGGATATGGTAAGTGATGTTGAAACACCACCGCCTATTGAGTTGATTGAACGATTAAAATTTAGACAATAAGCGTTGGAGAAACTGACCATTACACCTTTGATTGAACAAATAAATAATTAAATCATCCCTTTTGGAACATTTTTTTTAATTCAACAACCTCTTCCGGATCTTTTTCAAAAAATTGAACTGAAACCTTATTGGTTCTATATCTTAGATATATTTTTTTTCCAAAAGGATATTTTTCATTAAAAGAAATCGTATAACATATACTCATTTTCCCACTAAAATTAATACCTCCAATCCCCCTTTGAATTGCAATGATACTATTTACAGGAATTACTTCATCTTTTCCTTTTTTTTGGTACTTTACTAAGATAAATCCATTCTCTACTATTACCTTTCTTAGGTTCTGAGATTTAATAGTATTTAATAAAAAAAGGTAACCACAATAAAAACACAACAAAAAAGGAAGTGATAAATAAAGAATAAAAAGTGACTAAAAAGAGGACAAAACAGAGCACGAAGAACAAACCAATGATAACACATATTCGCATGTAAGCTTCCTCTCTATTTGAAACCGGGAGTGTGTTCATTTTTACATATATGCTTTATATGGTTCCCTCAGAAAAGTTCATATTTCACCGATCGTTTTTGACCTTAAAAATCTCCGGCCCAAATAAACATGCATATAATATCAATCACATCAAATATTAGTGATTCTTCCTTCTACATATATAATGCAGTTATTATTTAAAAAAATCGTCAATTATATCATTTTCAGAATTCTCTATGGACAAATGTGCTTCTTTATAAGTTATCCCTCGCGCAGAATATGGGAACGCCCTTTCTTCATGTCTATTTGTCACATAGGTGAAAACAACTTCTGCCACTTCAGCTTCGTCAGATGGAACAGGGTCAACAACTAATTTTACAACTTCAAATTCTTTACGATAGAAATAGTAATTTATATAAATAAGTGAATTATCATAAAACATTACCAAATAATCTTCTTTATCAATAACATCAATCGAAATCTTTTCCAAACTATCTTTTAATGACTGGAGCTTCTTCCTTTCAAATGTTTTATCATGAGTTACTTTTCTTTCGCCTTTCTCATCAAAATACTTCCCATTGGCAAATGCCTTATCATTTGTAAGCAGTACAAAAAGTAATGCAAATACGCTTAAAAGGCAAAGTTTTATATTATTCCAATTAATGACCTATTTTATACTTTCTCAAAATATCATCTATGTTAGCATCGCTCAATGATACTTCCTTAAGAATTTCAACTAATTTCATTTTATCTTTTTTTCTCACTGCTTTGTCAAATTCTTTGAAAAGTCCACTTACGGCTAATCGTTCATTTACTGTCATTCCTGAATAATCCATAATTAAAATATTTTAGAATCCCCAATAGCTACTATAATTTCCTGGTCTGCTCATATATTTCCACATATTCACGTTATTCGGATTTATTATTAATTCTGGAAATCCACCTGGATTTCCATCTAACGGCAATGCTTTTCTAAATAGGGTCATGTCTTTTATTTTTGCACTTCCTTTAATATATCCAGTTCCCCAATTCACATCTGGTAATCCTGCCCATTTTCGATACATACTTTTAGGCAAGAGCTTAGTATTAATTGGTGACCATGACCATCCATTTATTTTGGATGCTCCTCCATAAACTCTATATGCAGGGATATGTATATTTTCAACTGTTGACTTAGCAACTCTCGTAGTAACTTTCGTTCCCGCACCCGCCGTTGAAGCATACCCAAATGTAAAAACTTCAGCAGCACACGTTAAAAATTGTATTCCGGCTTCAAGATAATTTCCATCATACAACGCATCCATCGTACGTGCACTTGATCCTAAGGCTGGCCAATTGTAGATGCTATACCATGGGGTAGCCTCTTCATTTGTGCCAGCCCCATCACAAGGG
>Ga0163224_100168_pt1 | contig 10792 bp, 8 predicted proteins | sample MSEWel2016_03_03_FD_113141 | JGI IMG/M metagenome (GOLD analysis project Ga0163224, IMG submission 113141) | Subsurface microbial communities from deep shales in West Virginia, USA - MSEEL Well Study Marcellus 5H_2016_03_03 ... | reverse complement strand
TAATTGCAGTGTTGATTACTGTAGCTATTGCCAAGGGAATACAAAAATCTCGTTTAGTGGCTTAAGACTAACAATTTAATAGTGGATATCAAGAGGAGGAAGATAGTTCCTTCTCTTTTTCTATTTAAAGTGAAAAATTATTAATCAAAATAATTGTTTTATGGTATTCTAATAAAAAGGAGGTAGGAGAATGAGCAAGTTTTATACCAGTAAAAACAATAATTATGGCAAAGAGATTAATTATGAAGAAGTTACTAATTTATTCAATAGTTTAATTTCTGCTAAAGGATATGGAGTTTTATTAGATTGTGTTGTTCCTCAAATCCGTAATGCTACCTATCCCCATGGGATTTCTAAGCCGATACCTTTCTTAAAAGCAGTAAACTTAGAGCATAAATTAATGTTGGTGATGGTAGAATATAAACTTTATGTACCAGGGGCTGAAAATGACCAAGAGTTGGCTCTGGAAATAAATAAAGCTGATTTTCGGGTTTTCAAAAAAGAAGATGAGATTAATTTTTTATATCATGATGATAAGGTAATTGAAATTAAATTACATAATTCCTTTGACTTTTCTTATGATTTAGATGATGAAGAGGTTCTTCCTACATTATTATTTATTGATTGGGTTAGTAGTCCATTTATTTGATATTATCAATGATTTATGGAGTGTGATTTAGGAAGGATTAAGTTGAGTTTAAGGTTGAGTAGATTTAAGAGCATAAAGTAGATAGTAGATTAAACTTAACCTTAAACTTAGATCAAACTGATATAAATATAATTATTCTCAGAAAAGCTGTTAAATAGCCATTATTAGTAGATTATTGACTATAAATTTATAGTTTAACTTTTGAAAATTATTCTATCTGTGTTATAATTAATTAAATAAGAGTACGGTTACAATATAATAGTTATTTATAGGTTTGGAGGAGAAAAAATGTTAGAAAAAGATTATAATTTAATTATTGAGCAGTTGGTAGAATGGATTAGAGATAGGGTAACAGAGGCAGGATGTAGTGGAGCTGTAGTTGGCTTAAGTGGTGGTATTGACTCAGCAGTAACGGCTACCTTATGTAAGAAGGCTTTTCCAGATAATACTTTAGGTCTGATTATGCCTTGTTATAGTAATCCACAAGATGCTTTGGATGCTAAGGCGGTAGCTGAAAAATTTGATATTCCTTATAAGGTAGTTGAGCTAGGCTCTACCTTCGATCAGTTACTAGAATCAATTGAAGGTAAGGCTGATGTAGAGAAGAGCATGGCTGTTGCTAATATTAAACCTAGACTGAGAATGACTACCCTCTATTATCATGCTAGTATCAATAATAGTTTGGTAGTAGGTACTGATAATAGAAGTGAGTTGAAGGTTGGTTACTTTACCAAGTTTGGTGATGGTGGTATTGATATCGCACCTTTAGGTAATTTAGTTAAATTAGAGGTTAGAGAAGTAGCTAGACTTTTAGGAATTCCAGAGCAGATTATTAGCAAAGCTCCATCGGCTGGACTATGGGGTGGACAGACTGATGAATCTGAAATGGGGATTAGTTATGAAGAATTGGATAAGTATATCTTAACAGGGGAAGCAGAACCTAGAGTTAAAGAAGTTGTTGATGATTTGGCTGCTAAGAATGCCCATAAGCTAAAGAGTATACCTATTCCTTCATTTTAAATAATACATATTGATTTTTATAGGAGTGAACAAAATGTTCACTCCTATTTTCTTTTCATATTATGATAAATATGTTATAATATTTTCATATTATAAAAATGGAGGTTTAAAGATGGCCCAGGCATTAGTTCAATCAGTGGATAGAGCATTAAGGATCTTAGAATTGTTAATTGAAGAGAATCAATCGATGAATTTAAGTGAGATTAGTGAAGAGGTAGATTTGAATATTAGTACTGTACATAGGCTGTTAAATACATTAATATATAGGGGTTTTGTTGCAAAAGAAGAGACTGGTAGGTATAAGTTGGGGGTGCGTATCTTTGAGATTGTGAGTTTATTAGAGGATTCTTTAGATTTGAAGGCTATAGTTCGTCCTTATCTAAATGAGATTGTAGATGAATGTAATGAAACTGCTAACCTCGTTATTTTAGACCGAGGTGAGGTTGTGTATATTGATCAAGTTGAATCAACTAATTTGGTCAGAATGTTTGCTAATATTGGAAGCAAGGGGCCTGCTCATTCTTTGGGAGCAGGAAAGGTCTTATTGGCCCATTTAGATGAAAGGGAGTTAGATAAGATGTTAAAGGGGATGGAATTGACCCAGTTTACCTCTGAGACCCTCACCGAGGTTGAAGAGTTGAAAGAGAATTTAAAGCAGATTAAAGTACAGGGTTATGCCATTGATTTTGAGGAGATGGAAGAAGGGGTTAGGTGTGTAGCAGCACCTATTAAGAATGGTGATGGAGAAGTAATAGCAGCTATCAGTGTCTCTGGTCCAAACATTAGAATTACTGATAAGTTTCTATATAATAAATTAATTCCATTAGTAACAAGTAAGGCTATAGAGATTTCCAAAAATATCGGCAGCATAAGAGTTAAAGGCTAATTGTATAATACTTTGTATATGGAGGAAAATTAAATGGTAAGAAAAGAAATATTGATTTTTGAACATGAAAAGGGATTGCATGCTAGAGTGGCGGCTTTAATAGTTCGTGAATCTATTCAACTTCAGAATAAATACAAAGATAAATTATTTATAGGTAGAAATGAAGATGATCTTCTTCCAGCAACGAGCTTGATTTCGGTTATTTCTAGTAATATAAAGTATGGAGATAAGATGGTATTAGTCAGCAAAGGTGATAATGCTGATAAGTCTATAGTTAAATTTGCAGATTTTTTAAAAGGTAAGTTCGATTTGGAGGATAAACAGACAAGGGATGAGATTGATCAGGTTCTTCAAGAGACTACTTTAACTATGGATAAGGTCTTTAATAATATTGCTAATGGTGTAATTGTTGTCGACCAAGAAGGGATAATCACTAGTTTCAACCCTGCTGCTGAAAAAATTATAGGATTATCGGCCAATAGGGTAATTGGTGAAGATATAAATTCTGTTATCTATAACTCTAAGCTCAAAGAGATAATTAAATCTGGTCAAGCTGAGCTAGGTAAGAGGCAAGAGATTAATAATGCTACTATTGTTACCAATAGAAATCCGATATTCTCCAATGGCAATATTATAGGAGCAATTGCTGTCTTTCAGGATATTTCCACTTTAGAAAGGTTATCAGGAGAATTAAAAGAGGTAAGGGCATTAAAAGAGAGGCTTCATTTAATTTTAGAATCGGTACAGGATGGGATTTGTGTTGTAAATAAGGAAGGAGCTATCGAATATCTAAATTCAACCTATGCTAAGATGTTAGATATAGATATAGATAGTGTAGTTGGTCAGAAGTTAGAAGAGATTAATCAGGACAAGGCTTATCAGCAGGTCTTAGAGACTGGTGAGAGTATAACAGGTGTTGTAACAGAGAAGGATAAGGATCTAGTTATTATCTTTAACATTTATCCAATACAGGTTGATGGAGAGATTGAAGGGGCTGTTTTAGTAGCAAAGAAGAAGATAGAGATAGAGAAGTTGGCTGATCGTTTAAAAGAACTATCTGCTAAAGCAGAATATTTGGAGCAGGAATTGAAGAGAGAAAGGGAGCTAGATTCTTCTTTTGAAAGGATCATTGGAAGAAGTGGAGTTTTAAAGGATTCTTTAGTTAGAGCATCTAAAGCGGCTGAGACGACATCGACAGTTTTAATTAGAGGTGAAAGTGGCACTGGCAAGGAGTTGGTTGCTGAAGCGATTCACTATGCTAGCAATAGAAAGGAGAAACCTTTTATCAGAGTTAATTGTGCAGCTATTCCTTCTAATCTGATAGAGAGTGAACTTTTTGGACATGAAAAGGGATCCTTTACTGGTGCTATTAATAAAAAGATTGGTAAATTCGAACTTGCTGATGGTGGTACTATCTTTTTAGATGAGATTGGGGAATTATCTGTTGGATTACAGGTTAAATTATTAAGAGTATTACAGGAGAGAGAATTTGAAAGGGTTGGAGGAATAGAGAGAGTCTCTGTTGATATCAGGGTGATTACAGCTACCAATCGAAATTTAGAAGAGATGATTCAAGAAAATAATTTCAGAGAAGATTTATATTACCGTTTAAATGTCATACCTATTATCCTACCGCCATTAAGGGAGAGAAAGGATGACATTCCTCTGCTGGTTAATCATTTTTTAGATAAACTATCGGAAAGGCTAAATAAGAGAGTTGATACTATTTCCCAAGAGTCTTTAGAAATATTAACTAACTATTCCTGGCCTGGTAATGTTAGGGAGTTGCAGAATATAGTTGAAAGGGGAATTAATTTTACCGATAGTCAGGAGATTACTATTGATGATTTACCTGATTATATAAGAAATAATTATAATAATCAAAGGTCTTTAATCAATCTTACTTCTGCCGGTGAAATAGCTAGTATAGAAGAATATGAACGAGAAATTATTAAGAGAGCTTTGGATAAATATAAGAGTTTTAATGCTACTGGTAAAGTTTTAGGAGTTACTCATAAAACGGTAGCTGCTAAAGCTAGAAAGTATGGGTTGGTCAAGGATTAGTTGGTAAAAAAGAACGGAAGGTTGGTAAAAAGTATCAACTAAATCATTTTATTAGATCGAGAAAAATTATATACTTTGATTTTAGAACATTTTTAAGATGTTATTTGCTTATTTATGATCTTTGGTATTTATTATTTATAAATATATAGCTTTCTCTAATCAATTCTCAAATATACTCTTTTTTATATCTTTTTTCAAACAAATAGATCTATTTTTAGTACTTTGGCATGAAACTTGCATTAAATAATTAGTGTATGACCATAAATATAATTTTGTTAAAATTTTTAAATTTAAAATATAAATTATTTGGAGGTATTGAAATGGTAGAGAAAAAAGTTGTAATTAAAAATGAGACAGGTATTCATGCACGTCCAGCATCTATGATTGTTCAATTAGCTAATAAGTATGGTGCTGAGGTTACTCTTGGAAAAGATGGAAATGAAGTTAATGCTAAAAGTATCATGGGAATTATGAGTTTAGGTGTTAGTAAGAGTACTGAGGTTACTGTCAAAGCAGAAGGCGAAGATGCTCAAGACGCAGTTAATGCATTGGTTGAGTTATTAGAAAGTGGTTTTGGAGAATAAGAAAGGGGCTGACAGTAATGAGTAAAGAGCTAATGGGGACAGCAGCTTCTCCAGGAATAGCAATTGGTAAGGTTTTAATCTTAGAAGAGGAGAACCTTGATTATCAAAAGAAGACAATTGAAGATGTAGAAGGTGAAAAAGCAAGGTTACATGATGCCTTGGAAAGTTCTAAAGAACAATTACAGGTTATTAAAGATAAAGTTGAAAGAGAGATGGGAAATGATAAAGCTGAGATCTTCCAAGCCCATTTATTGGTATTAGCAGATCCAGAATTGATTTCGGCTGTTGAAAATAAAATTGAGAATGAAAAGATAAATGCAGAGGCAGCTTTAGATGCTACTGTAGAGCAGTTTGCTACTTTATTTGCAAACATGGATAATGATTATATGAAGGAAAGAGCAAGTGATATCCGTGATGTAGGAAGTAGAATTTTAAAGAATTTATTAGGGATAGATAGTGTAAATTTAGCTGCTTTAGATGATGAGGTAGTATTAATTGCTGATGATTTGACTCCTTCTGATACGGCTCAAGTTAATAAAGATAAGGTTTTAGGTTTTGCTACAAAAATTGGAGGTAGAACTTCTCATACTGCAATTATGGCACGCTCTTTAGAGTTACCTGCTGTGGTTGGAGTAAGTGAGATTTTAGATATAGTAGAAAATGGAGACCAAATTATCGTTGATGGGGTAGATGGTAATATTATCATTAATCCTAGCGATGATCAATTGGCTTCATATAATAATAAAGCTAAAGAGTATGAGCAGAGAAAGGCTAGATTGGCTGAGCTTAAAGATTTAGCTGGAGAGACTAAAGATGGACATAGAGTCGAGTTAGTAGCTAACATAGGGACTCCTAAAGATGTTAAAGGTGCTCTAACTAATGGTGCTGAAGGTATTGGACTATTCCGTAGTGAGTTCTTATATATGGACAGAGACTCTTTTCCTACTGAGGAAGAGCAATTTGAGGCTTATAAAGAGGTAGCTGAGAAGATGGAAGGTCCAGTTGTAATCAGAACTTTGGATATCGGTGGGGATAAGGAGTTATCATACTTAGACTTACCTGAAGAGATGAATCCATTCCTTGGTTATAGAGCTATTAGAATCTGCTTAGATAGAACAGATATCTTCAAAACTCAATTAAGAGCTATTTTAAGAGCTAGTGCCTATGGAGAAGTGAAGATTATGTATCCAATGATTTCGGCATTAGAGCAATTAAGAGCATCTAACGAGATTTTGGAAGAAGTTAAAGTAGAGTTGAAGTCTGAAAATATCGATTTTAATGAAAATCTTGAGGTTGGAATGATGATTGAGATTCCAGCAGCAGCAATGATAGCTGATATCTTAGCTAAAGAGACAGATTTCTTTAGTATTGGTACTAATGATTTAATTCAATATACAACTGCTACTGATAGAATGAATGAGAATATTTCCCATCTATATCAACCATTCCATCCAGCATTACTACGTTTAATCAAACGTGTTGTAGAAGCAGCTCATGCTGAAGGTAATTGGGCAGGAATGTGTGGAGAGATGGCAGGAGATAAGAGATTAGCACCTTACCTTCTAGGAGTAGGATTAGATGAATTTAGTATGAGTGCAGTTTCTATTCCAGAGGTTAAAGATCAGATTAGAAATATGACTTTAGAAGAAGCTAAAGAGATTGCTCAAAAAGCATTGACCTTCTCAACTGCTGAGGAAGTTGAAGCTTTTTTAAGTAATATATAAACATACAATTTTAGAATTACTCCTCAAAAAGCAACTGTGCAGGCAGTTGCTTTTTTATAATTATTTTGTATATTCTATTTAATCACGATATAATGATAGGTAATAACTTATAATAAGAAGGTGACCATTATGTTTTTAAGGTTATTATTACTATTTACTATAGTTCCTATGGTTGAATTATCAATATTGATTAATTTAGGTGGGTATATAGGTCCCTTGCCTACATTAGCTTTAGTGGCTTTAACTGGAGTAATAGGTGTCAGTTTAGCTCGTCAGCAAGGATTTATGATAATAACTAAGATTAAAAGTTCACTAGATAGGGGAAAATTGCCTGCTGATAGTTTAATTGAAGGGCTGTTAATCCTAATTGGAGGAGTAATGCTATTAACTCCAGGGCTATTGACTGATATCAGTGGTTTTATGCTGATTATACCCATTACTAGAAACATGATTAGTGATATAGTGAAGAGTAAATTTAAGGTGCATATTAATCAGCGTCATAGCTCTTTTAGTCAGCAGCATAAGGGGAGTAATTACTCTGAGGTTAAACATCAAGAAGATGATGAATGGGAAGATTTATCTGATTCAATAGATGTAGATTATGAAGAGGTAGATTAGAAGAAGCTGGTATAATACCAGCTTCTTTAAATTTCAAATTGTTCCATTAATTCTGTTAAATGTTGAGCCATATCAGCTAATTCATGGGAAGAATTATTGATATTTTGAGACATAGATTGAATTTCCATAATAGAATTACTAACATTAGTGCTCTTTTTAGTCAGCTCTTCAGTAGAGCTGGAAGAACTCTGTATAGAAGAAGAGGTCTGTTTAATAGAGTCTTGAATCTCCTTAAAGGATTCTCCTGCTTTTTCAATAAGTTGATTACCTAGCTCTACTTTTTTAGAAATATTAATAATTGAGTCTAAACTTTTTTGAGAATTCTGCTGTGTCTCCTTAATTAGTTTAGAGATTTTATCTGTAGCTTCACTAGTATTTTCAGCTAAATCCCTAATTTCATCGGCTACAACTGAAAAGCCTTGTCCAGCCTCTCCAGCGCGAGCAGCCTCAATTGCGGCATTTAAAGCTAATAAATTAGTCTGTTCGGCTATGTTTGTGATAAAATCAATTATCTTACCAATCTCTTTAGAGTTTTTATCTAAATTTTGGATAAGCTCTACACTATAGTTGATAGAATGATTAATTTCATTAATTTGTTTAATAGCATCTTTTAAATTATCATTTCCTGTTTCAGTTTGAGAGGTAGCAAGCTCTGATAATGAGGAAATTTCCTGACTATTTATTGAAATTGATTCAATATTATTGATTATATTGGTAATTGTATCTACAGATTTATCGGTGATATAATTCTCTTCTGCAGTGGCTGATGATAACTCTTCACTATAAGCCGATAACTCTTCAATTAATTCTGAAACCTTTTTAATTAGATGTCTGATCTTCTTATTACTTTCATTAAAGGTTACACTTAATTCCTCTAACTCATCATGGCTATTAATATTTAACTTGTGATTAAAGTTACCTTTAGCCATCTCATTCAATCCATTTAGTATTTTTTTAACAAATTTAGATAAATAATTGGAGAACCTAGCAGAGATAAAGGTAGATACTACTATTACCAAGATTAATGATATTATTAATATTTTTATAATATTTGATTTAAATTGATCTATTTTTCCATTCTGTTTATCTAGATATTTACTAATGATTGATTCATAATCTCCACTTCCAATCCAATAATCTGTACCTTCAATTGGAGAGACATAGAAGAATTTCTTTTCCAATTCTCCTGTTTTTGGATGTTCCCAGAGTGAAACAACATAGTCACCGCCTTCTTTAGCGGCTTCAACCAAATCTTTGATAACATATTGGTCTGTTCCATCAGCTCTTTTTCTAGTTAAATTCAGCAAATTTTTTCCTACTAAGGACTGATTAGCACCATGACCTACAACTTTTCCCTTATAATCATACATATAGAAGTATCCTGTTTCTCCAAATTGGACTGCTTCTGAGATTTTTCTCATTTCTTTTAATAATTCTTCTTCAGACATCTTATTCTTATTCTCATTATAAAACTTACTTAGACTTTGGGCGATGGTTTCAACTGCAAATTTGCTCCCTTGTTTCTCCTTTTCTAAAACTACATTTTTGAATAAGTCTTTATCGTTTTGAGTCAACTGACTAATTTGATAATAAACTATTCCCCCTACAAAGCCGATTGTTAGCAGAAAGGTTAGTACCATAGTGAGTAAAATTTTAGTTTTTAAATTTAGCTTTTGATAGATCATCATATATTAAGTCCCCCCTATTCTTAAAGTATAGAAATTTTTATTATTGTATGTAATATTTTCATCATTATTATAAAAAAACCTTTTATTCCAAAGGATAAATTTAAATAAAATACAAAAAAATAAAAATGAATAGCTGAGATGTATTTCAGCTATTCGGTGGGTTTATATAAAGGGAGCTTAGATCTTATTGTTTAGATTTTTTAGTATCAGATTTGTTTATTACTAACTCCTCTGATACTTCCCAATTAGTGGCTGGTTTTAAAGATTTTATGGACATATTTCTTTGCCTTGTATTATCTTTTTTATTCAGTTTTTCAATTCCTAATAGCTTTATAAGAGATATCTCTTCATTGGATTTGATTAAAGAATATACTTCTATAAATATATAAGATAGGCTATAGAAAGCTACAAGTAACAATCCTGCTATAAGTCCTGAGCCTTGTCCTGGAACTAAAGGCATGCTAACTATAATTGCTATTAAGAAAAATAGTGCAAATAAAGAGGTAGTAGGATATCCTCTAAGTTGGCAATTTCCTGATGGTGGGCATCCTTTATTCTTTCTAAATTTATAATGGGTAGCCATAATAATGACATAGACAAAGAGTAAAGAAAAGCCTCCTGAGCTTACTAAAAATACATAAATTTCACTAGGGAGTATATAAGCTAATCCTACGCCTGCAAGCATACTTATTCCAGAGAATATTATCCCACGAAAAGGGATATCGCCTTTATCCTTAAGCCATGAAGGAGCAGAACCCTCCTTAGCAAGGGATCTGACCATTCTTCCTAGTCCAAACATAGCTGCCAGCATTGTTGATAGAATTGCTATAATTAAGATGATATTCATGATATTTGCAATCCAATTAATCCCTACTCTATTTAAAGCAGCAACAAAAGGTCCAACTTCCTCTGTTAGTCCAGCCGTTGGAATCAAAGGAAGCAGTACGACAATAGCCAAAGAGTATAGTCCTACTAACCCTAATACTGTATAGTTAATAGCACGGGGAATGGTAGAGCGAGCATCTTTGGCTTCAGAGGCAGCTAGTCCGATCATTTCAAAGCCTGCATAGGTGAACATAACTATTAGCATACTGCCTGCAATCCCTGATATCCCAGCAGGGAGTAATGGTTCAGTGGTTAAAGCTCCCCAGCCAATAGCTGCTTTGTTTGGAATTAATCCTAAAATAAGTGCTATACCTATTAGTATAAAGACAACAATAGCTGATAGTTTGATTAAGGCTAATCCGCTTTCTAGAGTTGTTAATAATTTAGCCCCTAAGAGATTTAAGGATGTTACTCCAATAATAATTAATATAGAGGTTAGTGGTAAGGAGAGTGTAGGTAGCCAAGATCTGATTAGTAAGGATGCTGCTGTAGCTTCGCTGGACATAGCTAGAATTAATCCAGTCCAATATACCCAGCCTACAACAAATCCAACTAAAGGACCAAACATTTGTTCAGCATATGTTCTAAAAGAGCCAGGTAGTTGTTCTGCAACAGTCATCTCAGAAAGGGCAGTTAGTATAATATAAACTAATACTCCTACCAAAAGATATGAG
>Ga0163224_100160_pt1 | contig 11031 bp, 10 predicted proteins | sample MSEWel2016_03_03_FD_113141 | JGI IMG/M metagenome (GOLD analysis project Ga0163224, IMG submission 113141) | Subsurface microbial communities from deep shales in West Virginia, USA - MSEEL Well Study Marcellus 5H_2016_03_03 ... | reverse complement strand
TTATTTATTGTCAAACAAAAAGAAATTGGTCATAAAGGGGAAATTTTATTAGCTTCAGTTCGAATGACAATTCAGCTAATTGCAGTTGGATTTATATTAGAATATGTTTTTTCTAATCAAAGCCCTATTTATAGTATACTAATATTATTAATAATGGAAACATTTGCAATTTATAATATTTTTGGAAGAGTTGAAGGCAGAATTTCGAAAAAATTAAAATTAATTATTGCAGGATCTATGTTTTTAGGAACCTCAATTAGTATATTATTTTTTGTAATTGCAGTTGTTCGTTTAGATCCCTGGTTTAGAGCAGATTACTTTATTCCTCTTTCAGGAATGTTAATTGGTAATTCAATGACAGGTATTTCTCTGGGGGTGAATTATCTGATCAATGGCATTAGAGATAATAAGAATTTAGTTGAAAATTATCTTATGTTAGGTGCAGAGCCTGAAACAGCTGTTAAAGAAATAAGCAACAGGGCTTTTTATAATGCAGTTCTTCCGACAATTAATTCTATGATGGGAATGGGTATTGTTTTTCTGCCTGGTATGATGACTGGTCAGATTATAGCTGGAGCTTCTCCTATTATTGCGATAAAATATCAAATTGCAATTATGATGGGGATTTTAGGTAGTGTAACTTTAACAGTGTTTTTTATGGTTAACAAAGGTGCTAAAACATTTTTTAATTCTAGAAAACAGTTAAATTTGTAAAGCCATTCAAATCACAATCTAATTATAAAGAAGGAATTGCTTAAATTATATTGAAATATTAAAATAGGTACTAAAAATAAGTCAAAAATTTAATTTTTTATTTTTTGATCTAGAATAAGCAAATAGGGGGAAATATAGTGAAAAGTGATATTCAAATTGCTCAGGAAGCAAAGATGAAAGAAATAACAAAGATTGCTGAAAAAGTTGGTTTAGAGGAAGATGATTTAGAATTATACGGTAAATACAAAGCTAAAGTAAAATTGGATGTTTTAAAAAAGTTATCTAATAAGGCAGATAGCAAATTAGTTTTGGTTACTGCAATTACACCAACTCCAGCTGGTGAGGGAAAAACAACAACTACTGTTGGATTGGGTCAGGCGTTAAACCGAATTGGTAAAAATGCTGTGATTGCAATTAGGGAGCCTTCATTGGGCCCCACAATGGGGATTAAAGGTGGTGCAGCTGGTGGTGGTTATGCTCAGGTAATTCCAATGGAAGATATAAATCTCCATTTTACAGGTGATATTCATGCTATTGGTATAGCACATAATTTGTTGGCAGCTGCAATCGACAATCATATAAAACAGGGTAATGAATTGAATATTGATCCAACTCAAATTACTTTTAAAAGGGCATTAGATATGAATGATCGAGCACTTAGAAATACTATCGTTGGTTTAGGTGGTACAATAAATGGACAGCCAAGAGAAGATGGTTTCTTAATTACTGTTGCTTCAGAAATAATGGCAATACTTTGTCTGGCAAATGATTTGATGGAATTAAAAGAAAAATTGGGGAAAATTGTTGTTGGTTATAGTTATGATGGTGAAAGTATAACAGCTAACGATTTACAGGTTGAAGGTGCAATGACAGCTCTTTTAAAAGATGCTATTAAACCTAATTTAGTTCAGACTTTAGAAAACACCCCTGCTTTTATTCACGGAGGACCATTCGCCAATATTGCTCATGGATGTAATAGTGTTATGGCAACTAAATTTTCAATGAAGCTGGGTGATATTACTGTTACAGAAGCAGGTTTTGGTGCTGATTTAGGTGCTGAGAAGTTTTATAATATAAAGTCAAGATTTGCTGATTTGAAACCAGATGCTACAGTGTTGGTGGCAACTATAAGAGCCCTAAAAATGCATGGTGGGGTAGACTTAGATGGTTTAACTGAAGAAAATTTAGAAGCTCTAGAAAAGGGTATTGAAAATTTAGAAAAACATATAGAAAATGTGCATAAATTCGGTGTGCCAACAGTTGTAGCTATTAATAGATTCCCTGATGATACTGAAGCAGAGTTAGATCTAGTTCGCCAAAAATGTGAAGATTTAGGTGTTAATGTAGCCTTATCTGAGGTTTGGGCTCATGGAGGAAAAGGTGGAGAAGAATTAGCAAATGCTGTTGTGAATGTTTTAGAAAATGAAGAAAGTAAATTTGAATTTCTTTATGATGAAAAGGCTCCTATCAAAGAAAAAATTGAGATAATTGCTAAAGAAATTTATGGAGCTGATGGTGTTAACTACAGCGATACAGCACTTGCTCAGATTGAAAAATACAATGAACAGGGATATGCAGATATTCCAGTTTGTATGGCTAAGACTCAAAGTTCAATTTCTGATAATCCAAATTTAAAAGGACGTCCAAGTGGTTTTAAAATCTTTGTTAATGAAATTAATCTTTCTGCAGGTGCTGGGTTTTTAGTAGTTATGACTGGTCCTGTATTAACAATGCCAGGACTTCCTAAAAGACCTTCTGCAGAGAATATAGATATAGATGCTGATGGTAAAATTTCTGGATTGTTCTAAATAACTTTAAAAATGTTTATAAATAAGTTATAATATATTAAATAATATAGTGATAGAGTAGACAGGAGGCGTAGAGTGTTCAAAGATGGGACGTTGCTTTGAAACGAAAGCTTTATAGCTGCGGTCTCCTTGTCGCGTCCGCTGTCACCAAAGTGTCCTCTTTCTTTGGTGCAGATAAACTATCATCTTAACCAAAGGGGGAGGGAGGTGTAAAAAATTAAAATAGGTACAAAAAAAATAGCGTATCTTTCATTCTTAACTGCCTTAACTATTATTTTAACTCGAGTATTAAGTATTAGAATTCCAGTTGCAGGTGTTGAAGGTGTAAGAATTGGATTTGGTGCATTACCGATAATATTTGCGGGTATTGCCTTTGGACCAGTCGCGGGAGGTATTGTTGGAGCTTTGGGGGATCTACTTGGTTATTTTATTAATCCTCTTGGTGCTTATATGCCGCATTTTACACTTACCTCTTTTTTAACCGGGTTTATTCCAGGTTTTATGGTGTTTTATATTTTAAAGAGGTGTAGAACCCTACCAATAATTTTTATTTCCATTTCAATTGGGCAATTAATTTCTTCTTTAATTTTAGTTCCATATTTTATTAATTTACTTTTTGGAGTTCCATTTACTGTTTTAATGCCGCCCAGATTAGTAAGTCAGTTAATAAATATACCTATTTATGCATATTTCATTAAAACATTATTAAATTACAATGCTGTAAAAATTAGAAAAATTGAAGCTGGAACAAGCTGTTAATAATTAAGGGCCCAATTTTGGGTCCTTTTTCTAGGAGAATTTATATGGATATTTTAAATTTCTTTAATAGTGATAAAATAAAATTAAGTTTAAAAGAACCTTTAAGAAATAAAATTAAGCTAAAGTTATTTTCTAGAACTGATTCAACAAATGATCAGGCTAAAAAATATCTAAAAAACATGAAAACTAAAAATGATATAAACAATACCTATGTTTTTGCTGCTGATTTTCAGAAAAAAGGTAGAGGCAGAAGAGGTCACAGTTGGTTTTCTGGTGGTCCGGAGGGTTTAGCTGCTTCTTTTTTATTTGCTGTTGAGGATGAAACAGCAAGAATCCCATTGGTTACTGCGGCAGCAGCTCTGGCAGTCTATGACACTTTTAAATATTTTGACTTATCAGCTGCTATAAAATGGCCAAATGATATTTTAGCCTCTCAAAAGAAAATTGCTGGTATTTTATCTGAGTTAGTCATAGATAATAGTAAAAATACTTTTGTGATAATTGGCTGTGGTATAAATTTAAATAATTCTACTTTTAAAAAAGAAATTAATAATTTAGCAACATCTTATTATTTAGAAAGAAAAGAGCATATAGATAAAAATTTATTTCTAGCTGTACTAATTGAAAAGATGAATGATTATGTAAATAATTATTTTGATCAAAAAAGAGAAGAGATAATTTTAATGTGGAAGGAAAAATTAGCTTTGATTGGCAAAAAAATTGATTTTACTTATAAAGATAATAATTATACAGGGGAAATAAAGAAAATATTAGACGATGGAGATCTATTAATTAATTTTAACAATGGCCAAAGTAAAAAAGTTAGCTCTTTTAATACTTCTTTAAATTATAAAAGTCTAAAAAAATATAATAAATAACTTTAGAAAGGTGCAAAAAAATGAAATTTAAAATAATAATAATTTTGATATTTATTTTCTTATTTTTTTCATTTCCAGCTTCAGCCCAATATTTGGAAGTTGCTTTAGTAAGTGATATTGGAGGTTTTGGAGATTACAGCTATAATGATCAATTGAGAGCATCAATTAATGCAGTTGAACAAAATTTGAATATATTATTTGAGTTTAGAGAATCAACTTTAATGACAGAATATCTAGAGAATATAAATTACTTTGCAGAAAACAAATTTGATTTAATTTGGGGTGTCGGTTTCACTATGGAGCGGGCTATTAAAGAAGCAGCTCAAATGTACCCAGAAAGAAATTTTGTGATTTTTGATGGTATAGTTAAAGAAGAAAATGTGACATCTATAACCTTTAAAAAAGAAGAAGCTGCTTTTTTAGCGGGGATAATTGCTGCTCTAGAAAGCCAAAATTCTAAAATAGCCTTTATTGGAGCAAAAGAAAATGATGAACTAAAGCAGTACCAAGTGGGTTTTAATACCGGTGCTAAAAAAGCCAATTCTGAAGTAAAAATATATAATAGATATCTAGGTAGTTTTAATAATTTTTCTAAAGCTAAAAATATAACTGAAGAACTTGCAGCAGAAAATATAGATATTATTTTTTATACTGCTGGAGCTGCTTCAAGTGGAATTATTGAAGCGGCTATAGAACAAAATATTAATTTGATTTCTTTAAATAGAACTGACATAAATTTAGCTCCTAATAATGTATTAACTGTTATTTTAAAAAACACTGATCAAATTGCAAAAAGAATAATAGAAGCTCATTATAATGATAATTATATAAATGAGATAAAAGAATATGGTATTAGTGATAATGCTTTTGTTTTAGCTCAAAAGCAGGCCGAAAAGCTAATAAGTTCTGATACTTTAACTAAAATTGAGGAATACAAGCAGCAATTTTTAGCAGGTGAAATTGAAATTTCACCAAATCCTCAATAATTCAAAAAAAAGATGACCAATAGTCAAAAAAACATTTAAATCTTTATTATTATATGATAAGATAAAATAGAATATAAAGTTAAGATAATTTTAGGAGTGATAAATTGAAATTACCTGAATTGAAAATTGCTGATTTGAAACCGGAGTTTCCCATTATACAGGGTGGGATGGCAATTCGTGTATCGATGGCTGAACTGGCAGCTGCAGTGGCTAACGAAGGTGGAATTGGAGTTATTGGAGCTTCAGTTATGACACCAAAAGAACTAAAGACTGAAATTAAAAAGGCTAAAAAACTTAGTGATGGAATTATAGGTGTTAATATAATGTTTGCTGCTGCTGGATTTAGTGAGCTGTTAAAAGCTTCAGTAGAAGCCGGTATAGATGTAATTATCTCAGGTGCTGGTTTTTCTCGAGATATGTTTAGTGTTGGTAAGGAAAGTAATACTCCTGTAATACCAATTGTTTCTTCATTAAAACTTGCAAAAATTTCTGAGAGACTGGGAGCGGCCGCTGTTGTAGTAGAAGGTGGAAATGCTGGCGGACATTTAGGAAGTGATGAATATAGTTTTAATTTAGTTAAAAAAATTGTGGGTAAAATAGAGATACCAGTAATTGGTGCTGGTGATGTTGTGACTCCAGAAGATATTGAAAAAATGCTTAAGCTAGGTGTAGATGGAGTGCAGATGGGAACTAGATTTTTAGTAAGTAAAGAAGCCTCAGTGGCGGATGAATTCAAACAATTATGTGTTAAAGCTTCTTCTGATGATGTTATGAAAATTATGAGTTCAGTTGGTTATAAAGCTAATGCAATAAAAACTAGATTCTCCGACTTGATTAAAGCTGGAGAAGCACCACCTCCAGCTAATTGTACGGATTGTTTAAAACACTGCACCAGAAAATTCTGTATTAAGGATGCCCTGGTAAATGCTAAAGCTGGTGATTTGGATAATGGCGTGTTTTTCACTGGTGAAGGAATAGGTAGAGTTAAAAAAATATTATCTACTCATGAAATTTTTAAAAAGATTAAGGATTATTTTAGAGAATAACCAGGAATGAGTTTATAGGCTGCAGATACTGTTCTATTTTCTGCAGTCTTTTATAGTCTAAATTATATAAAATAATAAGGAGAAATTGAAATGATTTTAACAATGGATATTGGGAATACTAATACAGTACTTGGCTTATATGAAGGAGATGATCTAAAAACTCATTGGAGAATTTCAACAGATAGAAATAAAACCCCTGATGAATATGGGATGCTGTTTAGAAATTTATTTAAGTCGGCAGATATTACTGATGATGCTGTTAATTCCATAATTATTTCAAGTGTGGTACCACCAATTTTGAGGATTTTAAAGAAAACAGCTTATCGTTATTTTAATGTCAATCCATTAGTGATTGGGCCAGGTGTCAAGACTGGAATGAATATTAAAATGGATAATCCTAAAGAAGTTGGGGCAGATAGAATTGTAAATGCTGTCGCTGGACATCAGTTTTATCAAGGTCCTCTTATCATTGTCGATTTTGGTACAGCCACAACTTTTTGTGCCATTTCTGAAAAAGGTGAATATTTAGGTGGAGCTATAGCTCCTGGAATTGGTATATCCTCAGAAGCTTTATTTAGCCAATCTGCTAAACTTCCACGAATTGAATTGATTGAACCAGGTCATGCAATTGGTAAAAATACAATTGACGGGATGAAATCAGGAATAGTTTATGGTTTTGTCGGCCAGGTTGAATATTTGGTAAAAAAATTCAAAAAAGAATTATCTAAAGAAGCAGTTGTAATTGCGACTGGTGGATTAGTTAGTTTAATTGCAGCTGAAACTGATTCTATTGATTATGTTGAACCATTTTTAACTTTAAAAGGCTTAAAACACATAGCTGATATTAATGGAATGGGATCATAATGGAAATTGCTAATATAAAAATTGAGCCTGCTGTTTTTTTGGCTCCAATGGCTGGAGTAAGTGATTATCCTTATCGACAGTTAGTAAGGGAAATGGGTGTAAATTTATTATATACTGAAATGGTTAGTTCAAAAGGTTATGAGTATGGAAATAAAAGAACTGCTGAACTCATTGAGTTTGATAAAGGGGAAACTGGAAAAATTGCTGTTCAAATCTTTGGTGAGAATGCAGAATTTATGGCTCGTGCTGCTGCAGATATTTCTGCAGAATATGATATCGATTTGATAGATATTAACATGGGGTGTCCGGCCAGGAAAATTGTAAAAAATGGTGCTGGTTCTGCTTTAATGAAAAAGCCTGATTTAGCCTTTGAGATAATTAAAAAAACAGTAAATGCAGCTGAGGTTCCAGTAACTGTTAAAATGAGAAGTGGCTGGGATGAAGAAAATATTAATGCTGTTGAATTGGCTAAAATTTCGGAAGAAGCAGGTGCTGCAGCTGTTGCAGTTCATGGTCGTACCCGCAGTCAGTTTTATAAAGGTCAGGCTGATTGGGAGATTATAAAAGATGTTGTTAATGCAGTTGAAATTCCTGTTATAGCGAATGGTGATATTTTTTCTGCAGAGGATGCTGCCTCAATTATCGATAAAACTAAATGTGATGGAATAATGGTCGGAAGAGCTGCTCAGGGAAATCCTTGGATCTTCAAAGAAATTATAGAGTATTTAACTAAGGGGAAATTAATTAAAGTTCCTTCAAATGTTGAAAAAATCGAAATGGCTTTAAAACACTTAGAGTTAACAGTTGATTATTATGGAGAAAACCATGGTGTTCCAATAATGCGCAAACATATTTCCTGGTATTTAAAAGGGATGCCAAATGCTGGTAAGATGAAAAATGAAGCAAATAAAATAGCTGATAAGAATAAATTAATAGCTTTATTAAAAAAATATCAAAAATCATTATAAATTATTGAAAAAATATTGGAGTTTGATGCTATTATTTAACGGATTATGCTAAAAAGCTTCTTGACAATAAAACTAAAGTTATTTATAATAATTAATAATTGTAGACTTATATAGGTGTCAGATGATTTGTCTGACACACTTTGTTGTTGGGCTGAGTTTGATGGCCCTTTTGATAGTTTTAGATATATTAGATAATTTAGAGAATTATAAAATTTTGAATATAATTTAGAAAGTAGAGGTAGATATTTATGTCAGAACAACAAGTAATGTTGACAGAAGAGGGTTATGAGAAATTAGAAAATGAACTTGAATATTTAGAAACAGAAAAAAGACGTGAAGTTGCTAAAAGAATTAAAGTGGCCAGAGAGTTTGGTGATATCAGCGAGAACTCGGAATATGATGATGCTAAAAATGAACAGGCTTTTGTTGAGGGAAGAATACAGGAAATTAAAAACATGATTAACAATGCACATGTTGTAAAAGATGAAGATGTAACTGATAAAAAGGTTAATCTTGGGACAACAGTTATGCTGCATGACCTTGATAGTGATGAGAAAATCAGCTATACTTTAGTTGGTTCAGCAGAAGCAGATCCATTAAATTACAAAATTTCTAATGAATCTCCAATTGGGAAAGCTATATTAGGACATGGGATTGGTGATGAAGTAACTGTAGAAACTCCAGCTGGAGAAGTTAATTACAAAATTATTTCAATTAAAAAAGTTAAACATTAAATTTAGCTATTAATAATGTTTTAATTTTATTATTTGTTTTTATTAACTTGAACTCGAATTTTAAGGAATAGAGCTTGGCTCTATTATAATTTAATAAGGAGTTGGATATTTATAATGAGTGAAAATATGCTCGAAGATATGAATGAATTAATGCTGCAGAGACGGGAAAAGTTGACTCAACTTAGATCGAGAAAGAAAAAAGCCTTTGCGGAAAAATATGAAACTACTCATCATGCAGCAGAAGTGGAAGATAGTTTTGAAGAACTTGAAGAAAAAGAAGTTAAATTAGCAGGCCGCTTAATGGCTATTCGTACTCATGGAAAAGCAAGTTTTGCTGATTTAATGGATATGAGCGGTAAAGTCCAGTTATATGTGAAGCAAAATAATGTTGGTGAAGACCGTTATGAATTTTTTCAGGATCTAGATCTTGGTGATTTAGTTGGAATTACAGGTACTGTATTTAAAACAAATAGAGGCCAGGTATCTATAAGAGTTTCTTCTTTTAAACTTTTAACTAAATCGTTAAGACCCTTACCGGAAAAATTTCATGGTTTAAAAGATAAAGATATTCGATATCGCCAACGCTACTTAGATTTAATTGTGAATCCAGATGTAAAAGAAACTTTTGTTATAAGAAGCAAAATTATTAAAGAAATGAGAAGATATTTAGAGGACCAAGGATTTTTAGAAGTAGAAACTCCAATGATGCATCCAATTGCTGGTGGAGCTACTGCGCGTCCTTTTGTCACCCATCATAATACTTTAGATATGGATTTATATTTAAGAATTGCACCAGAGCTTTATCTTAAAAAGCTTATTGTTGGTGGTTTTGAGAAAGTTTTTGAAATAAATAGGAATTTCCGTAATGAAGGCATGTCATATAAGCACAATCCTGAATTTACAACAATGGAGCTTTATCAGGCCCAGGCAGATTATCATGATATGATGGCACTAACTGAGAATTTGGTCAGCCATTTAGCTGAAGAAGTTTTGGGTACTACAACTCTCGAGTATGAAGGTACGGAGCTTGATTTTACAGTTCCCTGGGATAGAATAACAATGGTAGAAGCTGTTAAAAAATATGCTGATGTAGATTTTACTAAATTTGAAACAGCGGAAGCTGCTTATGAAGCTGCTGCTTCAGTGGGTGTGAAACTTGAAGAAGGTTTATCTTATGGAGAAGTTTTAAATGAAGTATTCGAAGAAAGGGTTGAGGAAAAATTAGTTCAGCCAATATTTATTATGGATTATCCAATTGAAGTATCACCATTAGCACAAAAAATCGAAGACGACCCACGTTTTACTTATCGTTTTGAAGCGTTTGTTTATGGTCGAGAAATTGCTAATGCATTTAGTGAGTTAAATGATCCAGAAGAACAGAAGCGCAGATTTGAAAAACAGGTAGAAATGCGTGAAGCTGGTGATGAGGAAGCACAGATGATGGATTATGATTTTATTAGAGCTTTAGAATATGGTATGCCACCTACAGGTGGACTGGGAATTGGTATTGATAGATTAATTATGTTATTAACTGATTCAAGTTCCATTAGGGATGTAATTTTATTTCCAACCATGAGACCAGAAAGTAATGAATAATTGAGATATAAGTTAAAATAAATAGCCGGGGTGATAAAATCCCGGCTATATCTTTAAATTTAATTAATTAAATTTTCAGCTAATTGAAACCTGATTCTTAATTGAGAAAATTTAAATAATAACAATGAAAGGAGTTTTAAAAATGCTTAAAAAATTATCAATTAAGACAAATAATAAAGTAGAACTTATTGATGTTACCACTCAGATTCAAAATGCGATTAAAGAAACAGAGTTAGAATCTGGATTATTACAGATTCACATCCCTCATACTACTGCTGCAGTTACTATAAATGAAAATGCTGATCCTGATGTTAAAAGTGATATCAAAAAAGAAATAAATAAAATAATACCTTTTGATGATAATTATGCACACTTGGAAGGTAATTCAGCTGCACATATAAAATCAAGTCTATTTGGTGTTGATCAAAATATTATAATTGAAAACAAAAAATTATTATTAGGAACCTGGCAGGGAATATATTTTTGTGAATTTGATGGTCCGAGAACGAGAAAAATTTATTTAAAAATTACCAAAGATTAATTTTTTCTGATCACCTCTTGACAAATACAAGAATTGATGCTATGATAATGTATGTCGCTGAAAAGTTATAGATACTAATTTTTTGGTCGATAAAATTATTTTAAAAAGTTCTTGACAAAGCAAAAAGAGCTTGATAA
>Ga0163224_100154_pt1 | contig 11271 bp, 12 predicted proteins | sample MSEWel2016_03_03_FD_113141 | JGI IMG/M metagenome (GOLD analysis project Ga0163224, IMG submission 113141) | Subsurface microbial communities from deep shales in West Virginia, USA - MSEEL Well Study Marcellus 5H_2016_03_03 ... | reverse complement strand
TCCTCTTTAATCTCTTGTAACTCTTCCTTACTAATCTCACCTTTAGCATAGCGCTGTCTAGCTATCTCAATTGGATCCTCTTTAAAGCTTCTTCCACCATTTCTATCTATAGAATTATTAGAATTTCTAACAAAATAGACTACTGCAACAATTATTACTATCCAAAATAGTCCCATCATTAGCATTCCACCTCCAAAGAAGTTTCCCATACCATGACCATTTCCAAAACCAAAGCCATACATCATTGCTACCACTCCTAATGTAATTAAATTATATATAACTTATCCAAGATATGATAGATAGTTAATAAAAAAGCAACTATTGCTAGAATTAAATGTAAAGTTCTAAAAACCTTATAAGAAATTTTGATCTTAAAGTACTTCTTCAGTATTCCTAGAAAAATCACATATACAACACTAACATAATACAGTCAGGTCAAAAGAAGAGACCATGGAATTGAGGAATTATGTGTAAGAATAATTTATTATTTATACCCCTAGCCTCCTTAGGTTGATATAATTATTATTAACTTATTAGCTAGGGGAAATTCAATTTCTATCATTAACTATTAAATCTTAACTGACAAATTACCACCCCATCATACTATTGCCATTCATCATATGACCGCCACCCATCATTCCACAACCACCCATATGACCTCTAAATCCTCTTCCACCCATCATGCCAAATCCATTCATCATACCAAAGCCCATCATTCCATAGTCTTCCATGCTTTCTAATTGTTTAGCAGTTAAAATATCTCTCATCTCTAGTTGCATCTCTGTCATTAAAGCAAACATCTTACCTCTTAAAGAGTTGACTTCTTTTTGAGCTGCAATAATCTCATCACGATCAGCATCTTTATCAAAGTATAAATCCCTTAAATCATCATTTTTATCTCTCATCTCATCCATTAAATTATCCATTTGATCATAGTATTTATCTTGAAGTTCTTCTAATTGATCCTCTTGTGCATTTGATAAATTCAACTCATCATGGAAATCATTATTTTCATAATTGTTTCTATGTCCTTGATTAAACCTTCCACCATGGGCAAAGGCATAACCTGAAACTCCTAATACCATTGTCATCACTAATACAAAGCTTAAAATTCTTCTCATATTTATCTCCTCCTTTTAAATTCAGTAACTAGCAATCAATTTTTACTTATTACTCTTAACTGTTATTTATATTATAAGAGCTAAATATTAAGAAAGTATTAAGAAAGTATCAAAATATTTTAAAGGTTTAAATATATATTATCAAAAAAGAAAGAGTAGACTAAAATTAGTCTACTCTTTACTAGAATATTTTGATTAAGCTTGTGCCATATTACGGCATTCAGTAGCACATTCACGACAAACTTGAGCACAAGTTTGACAGTGATTATCCTTAAACATCTCGCATTCAGCTGCACAAGCATCACAAATTTCAGCACATAACTCACACATTTGACTAGCAAATTGGCTATTTCCTGCCATATACTTAGCAGAAATAGAGCAAACTTCAATACAATCCTTCAATATTTCCATACATTTTACTCTATTATTCACATCAGGTTCATGTAAACAAGCATCTAAACAAAATTCACACTCCACCATACACTTGTTACAGATATCGATACATTTTTGATATCTATCCATATGAGTTTCCATTGCAGTTGTCATATATATTCCTCCTTGATTTATTATATAGTATTGATTAAGAGTAATATAAAAGCTTACTATACAATCAATATTATTTGATATAATTACATTATTTATGTTGAAATTTTAAAGGAAAATAATTCTGACTCTCTGCAACAAAAATTTAATTATAAATTCCTAGTCTATAATAACAATAAACTCCTTAAATTTTATATATTTAGTTAGCTAACCTTCAACCAAAACCCTTATAGTTATTATTAAGAAACTTTATCGCCCCTGATACTCTTCAGCATCTTCTTTAGTTTCATGAACTGTACCACGAGGATGCTCAGGTGGAGCATAAATAGAGTACAATTTAAGGGGTCTACGACCTGTATTGATCAGATTGTGCCATTTGCCAGCAGGGATAAATATTGCATAATCATCATAGACTTTTGCTTTAAAATCTAACTGATCTCTTCTATCCCCAATCATAGTAATTCCTTGCCCTTCTTCAATACGTATGAATTGGTCTACATCAGGGTGAGTCTCTAAACCTATGTCATCACCAGGTTTGATACTCATCAAAGTAAGTTGCAAATATTGACCTGTCCATAAAGCAAGACGGAAATAATCATTTTGTTTAGTAGCCTCTTCTATATTAACTACAAAGGGACAAGGACCATAATCCTTTAACTTAGTGCGTTGTTTCGGGTGACGCGGATTAATTATATAACCATCTTTCACATTACTCATTCCTTTCCTAGGCTTTTATGATATTATATGTTATATTTGTAGGATAGGTTCTTCGATTTATAGAAATTAGCATATTCTAGGTAATAATTCTCCAGTTAACATATTCACTATTCTACTTCCACCAATACGGGTTTCTAAATAAACTCTGGATTCATTATCCTCAACTACCTCACCTATTATTCTAGCTTTTTTACCTAGAGGATGAGCTTGCATTACCTCTAAAACATAATCTGCTTCACTAGCATCAACAACTACAACTACTTTACCTTCATTAGCTAAATATAACGGGTTAAAGCCAGTAATCTTACAAAGAGTTTTCACCCCATCTCTAATCGGAAGATTCTCTTCCTTTAATTTAATACTTACTTTACTCTGCCCAGCAATTTCATTTAAAATTGTAGCTACCCCTCCCCGCGTAGGGTCGCGTAAGACTTTAACCTGCTTACTACTATCTAAAATATCAGCAATCAAGCCATGCAATAAAGCACAATCACTTTTGAGTTGACTTTTAAGTCCTCCTCTTTGAGTTAAAATACTTGCTCCATGCTCTCCTATATTTCCATTAATAATTATCTTATCTCCTACTTCTGCATTAGCTCCCCCTAAGCAAATATCACGCTCTAAAACTCCTATCCCTGTAGTATTGATATAGATTCCATCACAATTGCCTCGTTCTACAACCTTTGTATCTCCACTAACTATTTTTACACCAGCTTTCAAGGCAGTTTTACTCATCGACTCTACAATTTTTTCTAAGTTCTTAATTTCAAATCCTTCTTCTATAATAAAACCTACAGTAATATATAATGGTCTAGCTCCACTCATAGCTAAATCATTCACAGTTCCACAGATTGATAGTTTGCCTATATCTCCACCTCTAAAAAAGATTGGCTTGATTACAAAACTATCGGTAGTAGTGACTGGTTTCCCTTTTATAGAAGGTAGTACAGCCGAATCATTAGCCTCTAAAAGAATATCATTCTTAAAATGATTATAAAAAAGACCTTCTATTAACTCTTTAGTTAACCTACCTCCACTACCATGAGCCATAGTAATTACATCCATAACTTTCATCTCCTATATTCATAGTAAACATTACAGCAACCTTCTTCTGAGACCATACAAGGACCTTTAGGATTGAGTGGAGTACAACCTTTAGCAAACAAGTCACAATCTAAAGGACTTTTCTTTCCCTTTAAGATATCTCCACAGCTACAAATTAAATCTTGCTCTTGATATCCTAACTTAATCTGAAATTTATTCTTAGCATCAAATCTTGCGTACCCCTTCTTTAATCCTAAACCACTACCTTGTATCCTGCCTAACCCCCGCCAAGTACTATCTTCAACTTCAAAGATATCCTCCATCATAGCTATCGCCTTTAGATTACCTTCTGCTTTAACTACTCTGCTATATAGATTATCTACTCTACTAATCCCATTATCTATCATCTGTAATAATCTAGCCAAAGCCATAATAATATCAACCCTTTCAAAACCAGCTACTACTGCAGGCAAATTATAATTATTAGCTATGAAATCAAAACCCTTAGCACCAGTAATTACACTCACATGTCCAGGACAGATAAATCCATCTATTGCCACTTCTTTATCTAAGATTAATTCTTCTATTACAGCAGGCATCGTCTTTAAGGATAATAACAGAGAATAATTATCTAGCTTCAATCTATCTGCCTCCATAATACTCAAAGCTATTATTGGAGCTGTCGTTTCAAAGCCGATAGCTAAAAAGACAACTTCTTGATTGGGATTTTCTTGAGCAACCTTAACTGCTTCTAGGGGAGAAGAGACAACTCTAATATCTCCACCCAAAGCTTTACTTTGTTTTAAAGAATTATTAGTACCTACTACCTTGATTAAGTCAGCAAAGGTTGTGATTATAACCTCATCTCTATTGGCAAGTTCAATAGCCTTATCAATATAGCCTTGAGTAGTAACACAGATAGGACAGCCTGGTCCAGAGATTAAAGCTATATTATCAGGTAATAATTGATTAATCCCACTCTCCACTATGGCTCTAGTATGAGTTCCACAGACCTCAATGATTTTCACCTCTTGCTCAAACTCTCTAATCTGCTTAACCAGATTCTTAACTAAAGTTACATCATTAAATCTATTCATCAGCCTTCCCCATTCTCTAAATTATTAGCTACTTCTTCTAATAACTCTATCGTCTCTTGAGCATCTTCTTGATTTAACTTCTCAATAGCACAACCACAATGGATTAAAAGATAATCACCTAGTTTCACCTTATCTATTAGGTCGATATTTACTTCTTGAGTAATTCCCCCAAAATTTACAATAGCCATCCTTTCCTTAAGCTCAATTATCTCTGCTGGTATCGCTATACACATCACCTTTTGCCCCTTCCTGATAATTAGCAATTACTAACTGACCTACTGCTAATCCACCATCATTACAAGGTATCCGCCTGTGAAAATAAACTTTAAATCCCTCTGCTATAAGTTTCTGATAAATCCCCCTTAAAATGATCTGATTTTGAAAGACGCCTCCACTTAAAGCAACTAAGTTAATCTGATAATCACTTCTAATCAATTTACAAAGAGCCACTGAAAAACTTATAACAGTATTATGAAATTTTCTAGCAATCACACCTTTACTTACTCCCAACCTAATATCTTCAACTATAGATTTAATTATAGAAGTTGTCTCGACTATATAGTAGCCATCTTCACCTTTAACCTGATAGTTATACTCTCCTACCTCTTTGTTAATCGCCATAGTTTCTAACTTAATAGCACCCTGAGCTTCATAGCTAATAAAATTAACAGAACCAAGCAAAGCTGTTACTCCAGCAAAGAAACGCCCCATACTTGAAGTTTTTGGGGAATTTATATTTGCTTCAATCAAATTAATTATCTGTTCAATTCTTTCTTCTTCAATATCAATTAATTCAGTAAATAATTCTATATCATCACCATAAGTCTCATAAAGATAACTAATTGCCACCCGCCAAGGTTCTTTAATAGCTTGTTCTCCGCTTGGTAATTTAACATACTTTAATTGCCCTACCCTTTTAAAATTACTATAATCACAGACTAGAAACTCTCCACCCCATAGTTTACCATCTGTTCCTAATCCAGTTCCATCAAAGGCCAAACCAATTGCCTGTTCACTAACCTCATTCTCCACCATACAACTGACTATATGAGCATAATGGTGCTGAACTGCTATTTTCTCTCCACCTTGCCTTTGACCAAATTGTGAAGTTAAATAATCTGGGTGCAAATCATAAGCTATCAGCTCAGGATTAACTTGATATAATTCTTTTAAATGATTTATTATTCTTTGATAATTCTGATAGCTTGCTAAATTATCTATATTACCTAGATGTTGACTTAAAAAGATGTAATCACCTTTAGCCAGAGCAAAGGTATTCTTTAATTGAGAGCCACAGGCCAAAGTCTCTTTTAATCCACTAAATTTAATTGCTAACGGTGCATAACCCCTTGCTCTCCTAATTAGAATTTCTTGACCCAATAATACTCTTAGCACTGAATCATCAATGGGAATATGTATTTCACGATTATGTAAGAGAAAATAATCAACAATATTTTCTAACCTCTTAATTGCCCCTTGATTAGTATATTCAAAAGGTAATCCACTTATATTAGCACTGGTCATTACCAAAACCTCTAAACCATCATCAAATAGTAATTGATGTAAAGGGGTATAAGGGAGCATTACACCTAGATAATTATTATCTTTAGAAATATTAGTTGGCAACTGGTTATTCTTTCTCTCTAATAATAAAATTGGTCTCCTAATCCCTGTTAATAGCTCTTCCTCCTTAGAATTAAGATAACAGTATTTCTTAACAACCTCTATATCTCTCATCATCAAGGCAAAAGGTTTATCTGCTCTTCTCTTTCTTAATCGTAACTCTTCAATAGCAACTTGATTCTTTCCATCACAGACTAAATGAAAGCCTCCTAGCCCTTTAATCCCAATTACCTTAGCTGCTTGAAATAACTTGATAGTCTGCTTTAATGGGTCTTTTACATTTAATTTATTTCCCAAGTTATCTGTTAAGCGAAGTTGAGGACCACATTCAGGGCAAGCATTAGGCTGAGCATGAAACCTTCTATCTTTAGGAGTTTCATACTCTGTTCTACATTGCTCACACATCTCAAAAGCTTTCATAGTAGTTACCTTTCTATCATAGGGCAAAGCTTTAATTATAGAATAACGAGGTCCACAGTTAGTACAATTAGTGAAAGAATACTGATAGCGACGATTATTTCTATCCTTTATCTCTTCCATACAATCTGAACAAATTGCTATATCGGGAGAGAGTAAGGTTAATTTTTCTTCCTTAGTTAAACTCTCTTTAATCACAAAATCTTTATACTCTGCTAGAGGTAACTCTTTAACCTCTATACTATCTACTTTAGCTAAGGGTGGTGATGATTTAATAGCAGATAGAAAAGCATCTACACTCTCATCCTTACCTTCAACATCAATAATTACTCCTTGAGAGCTGTTATTAACCCAGCCCACTAGCTTATATCTCCTTGCCAAGTTATAGATAAAGGGTCTAAAGCCAACACCTTGGACTATCCCAGTAACCTTAATTCTTCTCCGAATTTTCTTCATTCTAAGCAAACCCATTAGCTAATTTTTTAGTTTTGATTCTTTCCTTTAAATAATCACCAAACTCTAAAATCCCCTCTTCTTTAACACAGGAAACTTCAAAGATTTTGATATTTTCTGTTAAATTTCTAAGGTCTTGGTATAATTGCTTTATTGAAAAATTTGTATGCTCTAATAAGTCCATCTTATTAACTACAACCCCTGCTGATTTTTGAAAGATTATTGGATATTTAATGGGCTTATCACTACCTTCAGTTACACTTAATAATGTAATTTTTATATCTTCTCCCAAATCAAAGGAGGCTGTACAGACCAAATTACCTACATTCTCAATTACTAATAAATCTACTTCCTCTAAATTTAAATCTGCTATTGCCTCAGCTATCATATTAGCTTCTAAATGGCAGGCACCTTTAGTATTAAGTTGAATTACCTCTATTCCTTCCTGTTCAATCCGCTGGGCATCATTAGTAGTATATAAATCTCCCTCTATTACCGCTATCTTAATTTCACCCTTAAACTTTTTAATCAGTTCTTCTAATAGTGAAGTCTTACCTGCTCCAGGTGAACCAACTAAATTGATTGTAAAGATACCTTTATTACCCAATAGTTTACGGTTTGAATCAGCTATTTTATTATTATCTGCTAATATGTCTTTCATTACATCAATCTGTTTCATCCTACTCCCCCTCTAACCTCTCTAATACTAGCTCATCACCACTAATTAAATTATAATTAAACTCTTTACAGTTAGGACAGAGTTTATTAGTAAAATCGACCTTATACTTCACTCCACAGAACCTGCATTCACTAATAGCCTCTGCCCTCTCAATTATTAACTCTGCTTGTTCTACTTTAGTACCCTTAGCAAAGGATTTAAAAGCAAAATTTAAGGCACTAACTTCTACACAGGTCATTTCACCAACCTTCAATACCACCTTTGTTACTCTTTCTAAATTGTAATTACTAATGTACTCTTGAATAATAGAAAATAATTGTCCCATCAAAGACATCTCATGCATTTAAATCACCTATCATTAAAAGACAACCTTATCCTTGATATTGCCTGCTACATCAAGTACATGAGTAGCACAGGACATACAAGGGTCAAAGGAACGAATAATCCTACCTAAAATAGTATATAAATCACCAGGATAAGGGATTTCTGTTCCCACCATAGCATTTTCTACAGGACCTAAATTACCATAGTCATCTTTAGGTGAAAAGTTCCAGACTGTCGGAGTAATAATATTATACTTAAGCACCTCTTCGTCACGAATCTTAGTACTATGTAGTAATCCTCCTCTCATAGCATCGGTAGTAGCTATGACCTGCTCTTTTATTGGAACTTTATTCTGAATAATTGGTGCTTTATTACTAGGCTTTAACTTACTTAACCATTCCTCCATCAACTCAGTAATCAATAAGGTCTCGATAGCTCTAGCCATAATTCTATCCATTGTTGAAGTCCCACCTTTATACAGCCTATTAATGATTAACCTAGCTAAAGGACCAGTTTCAAACTGCTCTCCTTGATACTTAACTGTCTTGACCCAACTATAAGCACTCTCTTTTAAGGGCTCTGGCTCTAGCTTCCCATTATAAATATTATCAGCCTCCCCCTCAAACCAAGAATTAACAATACCTTCATTAATTAAGTTAATATCTACTTCTGTTAAACGATTACCGTTAAGTGCTCTTCCCTTCCATAAATATTTCTCATTATTTTCACCAAAACGCCACAGTCCAAAGGACAATAACCTACGGGGAGTTACCCCAATCTTAAAGTAATCACTGTAGACTCTAGAGATTAATTTAACATCAGGCAACATAGTCTCACTCACAAACTCCTTAACCTGAGCAAGTAAAGCTAAGGCAGTATTAATCTTATCTACTGTCGGAGCTACTGCTACCCCTCCATGGACAAAGCTATGTTGATGAGGAGCCTTTCCTCCAAATAAGGCTAAAATTTGATGGCTTTGTTGACCTGCTTTAATCGATTTAAAGTAATTATCTACTAATCTTTGATTATCTCTAGGACTTAAACGAGCATCTAATAGATTTTGACCATGAAAAGGAGGTTGATTAGGCATCTTAACATAATCAGGAAGACTGAAAAAATAAATCTGTCTAATATGATTCTGTAAAAAATCTGCCCCATACATAATATTTCTAAGATATTGTGCATTCTCTGAAATTTGATTACCATAGAGTTCATCTAATAAATAACTTCCAGTAGCACCATGAGCTAAAGAACAGATTCCACAGACCCGTTGGGTCATATAAACAGCATCAGTAATCTGTCTATCCTTCATAATCCACTCAAAACCTCTAAACATGGTACTGCTAGCATCGGCATCAACTACTCTATTATCATCAATAGTTACTTTAACCGATAAGATACCACTTAAACGAGTTACGGGACTGAAGATAATCTTTTTCCTACTCATCTTTTTGACCTTCTCTCTTCTTATTATCCTCTTGTCTCTTCTCAGGCAATGGTGTAAAGAAAGGTGATGAGCCATCAGGAAAGTCTGGATTGGTACAGCCAATACAAGGGGTATTAGCCTCTATTGGCCAGTTTTCATTAATCCACTGACGATAAGGACAATCGGCATAGGTTTTTGGTCCTACACAACCTTGACTGAACATACATTCAATATCTCCTAAGGCTTGAGCAAAGTTACCACGGTCAAAATAAGAACGTCGTTGACAATGGCGATGAATTGTATAACCATAAAATGAGGTAGGTCGACCTAATTCATCAAGCTCTGGCTTGCCATACATCAATAAATGGGCTAGAGTTCCCACAAACCATTCTGCATTAACTGGGCAACCACTTACCTTAATCACCTCTCTATCTAAGACCTCACTAACTGCCACACCACCAGTAATATTAGGTTTAGCTGCTGATGGTCCGCCAAAGCTAGCACAAGTTCCAATGGTTACAACATATTTAGCCAATCCTCCTAACCACTTTACTGCCTCTAAAGCAGTAATCCTCTCTCTTTGAGTCTCAATAACTATATTATATAAGCCATTAGCTTTAGTAGGAATTGCTCCTTCTACTACTAAGACAAATTCCCCCTTTTGATACCTAGTAATCCTCTTTAAAATATCTAAAGCATGCTTACCTTGGGCAGCCATAAAGGTATTACTGTATAATAAATCAATCATATCTTCAAAAACCTGCCCTAAATAAGGATAAGTGGTATTCATAAAAGAAATATTATTATCACCACTATCACTTGTTTCTAACCAAAGAACAGGTAGCTTACTATCGCTTTTAACTCTATATCCTTTAATTCCAGATAAGATATGTTTACTAAGTCTATAATCTTGAGTATTTCTTAATCGCTGACACCCCTGAATAAACTCTTCTTTATTCATATTATCACCCTTTAAAATATCTCTTAAGATAATAATATGCCTGAATTAGCATAAATATTAAATATGAATAATCAAAAATATAAACTTTTAATAATTGCTTTAGGAAATTTAATTATGTCTGATGATGGATTAGGAATACATGTAGTTAGAGAACTTCAAAAAGAAGATTGGAAAGAAGATATTTCATTATTAGAGATAGGAACTTCACCACTTTATTATTTAGAAGAGATGAGTCAAGCAGAGAATATAATCGCAATTGATGCAATTCAAGGAGGTGAACAATCAGGTACTATCTATTGTTTAACAGAAGAAGATTTAAAATGTAGCAGAAATATCATTAGAGATTTTCATGGTTGCTCTCTATTAAATGTAATCGAGCTCTCTAGAGAAATCACAAATCATCCTAACAATTTACTTATCTATGGAATAGAACCTAAAGCTTTAAATTTAGGTGAAGAACTATCGCCACCAGTTAAAGATTCAATACCTAAATTAATTAATTTAATCAGAGAAAAGATAGAACATATAAAATAAAGGGTGCATTTATAACGCACCCTTTTAACCTAAATAAAAACCCATATTTATCCTATAGAAGTCAACAAATCATTCTCCAAGATAAGTGTTGATAATATCTCTCTCAATAGCCCCACCCCTTATAAGGTGTACTTCTTTTAATAGTTCTCCATCTTCAGATTCTGGATTGACAAGATTTAAATTATCGATATAGCCTTCTGGAGTTACCACTAACAAGAAATATCCTCCTAATTTTAATGATTCTCTAGGCTCTTCCCAGATAACATTACCTTCACTATCTGTGCTTCCTATCAATTTTACCTCATCAATAAATTCTATTTCACCTTCGGGAG
>Ga0163224_100153_pt1 | contig 11318 bp, 10 predicted proteins | sample MSEWel2016_03_03_FD_113141 | JGI IMG/M metagenome (GOLD analysis project Ga0163224, IMG submission 113141) | Subsurface microbial communities from deep shales in West Virginia, USA - MSEEL Well Study Marcellus 5H_2016_03_03 ... | reverse complement strand
TTTATTTGCTATAAAGAAAATTTATTCACTGATTTACTAAGATGAGGATAATTTTATTTTTAAATATTAAAGGGGGAAATAATATGATTAAAAGTAATATTTTTTGTAAAAAGATAATTTTATGTTTAATACTGGTATTACTAACAGGAGTAATTGGGTGTAGTAATGATGATAAAAATTCTAACAAAGTTCCTATAATAAAAGAGATAACAGCTTCAAAAACTGTTTTACAGCCAAAGGAGAATATAAATATATTAGTTGATATTTTTGCTGATAATCAAGAAGCTTTAACATTTACTTGGAGTGCAACTGGTGGCACTATAGAGGGAGCTGGTAATTCGGTTACATATATTGCACCAAGTACAGCAGGTAAGTATACAGTAGAAGTAAATGTTGAAGATGTCAATGGTGGAGTTACTAATTCAAGTATTATTCTTACAGTTTACAATGATGATCAAAATTCTAACGAAGCTCCTATAATAAAAGAGATAACAGCCTCAAAAACAGACTTACAACCAAAGGAAGATATAAATATATCAGTTGATGTTTTTGATGATAATCAAGAAGCTTTAACATTTACTTGGAGTGCAACAGGTGGCACTATAAAGGGAACTGGTAATTCAGTTACATATACTGCACCAATTACAGCAGGTAAGTACATAGCAGAAGTAAGTGTTGAAGATGCTAATGGTGGAATTACTAATTCAAGCATTATTCTTACAGTTTACAGGGAAATAGTTTTTGTATCAGGTACTGAAGGTGATTTGGATATATATAAGATAAATGAAGATAGTACTAATATAGATAACTTGACAAATAATAGTTCACTTGATATAAATCCAGTTTGGTCACCAGATAGAGAAAAGATAGCTTTTTTATCTGATAATAATGGTAATAAGGTTTATAACTTATACATAATGGATGCAGATGGTAGTAATAAAATTCAATTGACAACTAACCATTCAATTTATGCTATCTTCCCAGGAAGTTGGTCTCCAGATGGGGATAAGATAGTTTTTGCATCTAAAAAGGATGGTAATTATGATATATACACGATTAATGTAGATGGGAGTAATGAAATTAAGTTAACTAATGATGTAGATACAGATAATGAATGCCCAGCATGGTCACCAGATGGAGATAAGATAGCTTTTGATTCTGACGGAGATATACATATAATAGATTCAGATGGAGGGAATAGAATCAATTTAACAAATAGTGTAGTATATAAAGAATCTCCAATATGGTCACCAGATGGAAGCAAGATAGCTTTTTTATCTGAGGATAATGATGCAAATTATAATTTGTATATAATGGATGAAAATGGGGGCAATCAAATAAATTTAACCAATGATAAATTATTGAATAATATAAATCCAGTATGGTCACCAGATGGAAGTAAAATAGCATTTTTATCAGGTATTGATGATAATAATTATATATATGATTTATATGTAGTAAATGTAGATGGAGATGATAAAATTAAGTTAACAAATAATTATTTAATGGATATTTGGTCTGTGGTTTCTTGGTCCTCACAGGGAGATAAGATAGTCTTTTCAGCTGATGATGATAGTGATGGTGGTAGTGATTTATATTTAATTAATGCAGATGGCAGTAATAGTATTAAATTAATTAATAATCAAGTATATGATATGATGCCTGCATGGAGACAATAACATAATCTTTATATTCAAATAGTTTGATAAACATGAAAAGAATATTATTGTTCAATAAAATAATTAATAAAAAATAATTTGTCTATGGTTGAACAATAAAATTATCAATTATAAAAATGATGATAATGTTATAATTAAAGTAAAAACCCCGCAGCTGCGGGGTTTTTTATTAGAATATAAATTCAATATCAGATAATCTCTTCTTAACCTCTGTAAGGACTCGTTTTTCATCCTCTTCATCTTCTGCCACAAAAGTAACAGAGAAACGAACGAAGTTTCCTGCATCGTCCCAAGGTACTGTAGAGATTAGTTTTTCTTTGATTAAGAATTGAGAGAACTCCTCAGCATTAGCAAATTCTGCTCCACTCTTAGTTCCTTTAGGAATCTCTACATATAAGTAGAAAGAACCTTTAGGCTTTACTGCATCAAAACCAACCTCTTTTAAAGCTTCAGCCAATAATTCATGGCGACGGGAGTATTTTTCAGAAGTCTTTTCAGTAATCTCTGGATGTCTTAATGCATAAGCTCCTGCCAGTTGGATTGGAATAAACTGTCCAGAGTCGTTATTGTCCTTAACTGTAGCAAAGGCTTTAACTACTTTGGCATTACCTGCTACAAAGGCCATTCTCCAGCCAGTCATATTAAAGGATTTAGATAATGATTGAATCTCAATACCTACCTCTTTAGCGCCAGGAATTGACAAGAAGCTTAAAGGTTTATTATCATCAAATACCAATCCTGCATAAGCAGCATCATGGATTACAATGATATCATTCTCTTTAGCAAATTTAATTACTGATTCAAAGAACTCTTTAGTTGCACTAGCTCCTGTTGGATTATTAGGGTAGTTTAAGTATAATAATTTAGCTCTCTTCTTCTGATCTTCAGTTAAAGTACTTAAATCAGGTAAGAAATTATTCTCTTTAAGTAATGGAAGGTTAACAACTTCTCCACCTAACCATTTGGTATGTGTTCCCATTACAGGATAGCCTGGTACTGTCATAATAGTGATATCACCAGGGTTGATAAAAGCACTTGGTAACATTGCTAGAGCTGGTTTAGAACCAATAGAATGATTGATCTCAGTCTCTGGGTCTAATCCACTTACACCAAATACCTTCTCCATATATTCAGCAGCAGCCTTTTTAAACTCTTCAATACCGTTATCAGAGTAGAAACGATTTTCTGGTTTTTGAGCCTCTGCATATAATGTCTCTACTACTTCTTTATCAGCCATCCAATCTGGCTCACCAACACCCATATCAATTAACTCTATATCAGGATGCGCTGCCTTAGCAGCTCTTTTAGCTCTTTTAATTTTTTCAAATTTGTAAATAGTAGTATCCTTACCGAACTTACTTCCTCCAATTCTCTCAGCAAATAGATTCTGTATGTAGCTTTCTTCTGTCATAATCCGATTCTCCCTTCTCAAATACATGGTTTCATTATAGTATCTATATTTTCTCCAATATTTATTATATAGATTTCTTGCTTGTAAATCAACTGATTATTGAAAATAGTTATTAATTAATAGTCCCTAAGCTGACATTAGTGGTTAGAGGTTAGTGTGATTTTTATTTATTATTTTACATATATTAAGTTTAAAGCATACCTTATAATTGGGTTTTATTAAAAAGGGAGGCGAAGAGATGGATATGGATAAGATTATTGAAATCGATATTCTGCTGGAGAAGTATAAAGCTAAATTAGCTGACCCTAGCTTATCAGACTCAGTAAAGAGCGGATATAAGAATATGATTGAAAATTTAAAATTATTCAAAAAAGAGTTTATGGAGAAGTAAAGATTTATAGAAATATCTTGCTTTAATATCTTTGCTTAGTTGCAAATTACTATTAAAGAATTTTGGGAGCTTAAAAAAATAAAGAATAAAATCTTTAAAATTCCTTAAACTAAAGAAAATAATCTTTATTTAAGGAGACAATCAATGGAAGGTATTATATTTATCATTGTTGCAGCTGTATCAGGTTTAGCTATGGCAATACAGGGATCATTAAATTCTGTACTTGGTAAAGTGGTAGGGCAGTTAGAGGCTACCTTTGTAGTTCATATTATAGCTACAGTGTTGGTAGCTTTACTTTTGTTTGCTCTATCTTTAGGCAAAGGTGATTGGTCCCAATTAGCAGAAGCACCTTGGTATACTTATTTAGGAGGACTACTTAATGTTATTATTCTTTATGGGGTAATCTATAGTATACCTCATCTTGGAGTAGCCAATGCTACTACTGCTATAGTAGCTGGACAGGTTCTAACCGCAGTTTTAGTAGATCATTTTGGGCTTTTTGGTTTAGAGAAGATAGAGTTTCATTGGATACAACTAGTGGGACTCTTATTATTAGCAGTTGGAGTCAAATTATTATATGTGAAGTAAGTTTAGCTGTAGACCTTCTTGACAGATTAGCAGAAAATATATATAATATAGCCAGACCCCTTGGGGAGGGGTAAAAAATAATAGTGAGGTGATTTTAGTGGGACAACATACAGTTGAAGTAAATAAAGATAACTTTGAAGAAGAGGTATTGAACTCTGATATGCCAGTAGTAGTTGATTTTTGGGCACCTTGGTGTGGACCTTGTCAAGCAATTGCTCCAGTTTTAGAAGAGTTAGGTGCAGAGTATACTGGTAAGGTTAAGGTTGCTAAAGTCAATGTTGATGATAACCAAGAGTTAGCTACTGAATATCAAGTGGCAAGTATTCCAAATCTAGTATTCTTTAAAGGTGGAGAAGCAGTTGATAGACAGATTGGATTCTCTTCTAAAGGTGATTTAGAGAATAAGATAAATAGTTTATAATAAAAGGTGGTTAACCACCTTTTATTATATTTACACTCTTTTTAGGGGTGGTGTAATGGCAAAGATTGAAAATCAACTACAAAAAGAGCTAATAACCCGTTTGAGAACAGTCAAAGGGCATATTGGTGGTATAGAGCGGATGATTGAAGAGGGGAAGGATTGTGCAGATATCTTAATACAGATTTCCGCAATCAAATCTTCTATCAATAAGATTGGATTGTCCTTGATTGAAAGTAATCTATGTGATTGTATCTCTGATTCCTTGGATAGTCAAGATGAACTCAAAGATTCAGTTAGAGATGCTTTGAATAAGGTCTTAAAATTTACTAAATAAAAAAATTTACTGCTTAAGCAGTAAATTTTTTTATTTATAGACTATACAAATAAGTTATCTCTACTATTAATTAAAGATACTTATTAAGTTATTAAAATTAAAGTTTACATATCCACGTTCATAAGCAATAATTAGAGTCACTGCTGTAAAGATGACTAAGAAGATAAGATGCTCTCCCCAGCTTCCAGTAGTAATATTTGTATGAAATTTAAATCTCCTATCATTAGGATAAAAGAGGGGGATACCATGAACATTGAGCATATCTGCTAAGATATGGCTGATATAACCTATTAATAGTCCATACCAGATTAATTCACTAATCCAATTTAAGTCGATCAACTCTTTAGTTAAGAACCCAAATAATATAAAGCCTAATAAGCTATGGGTAAAGCCACGATGCTTAATTCCAAACCACTTCAAAGGCTTACTAATAAACCATAAAGCCTTCCCTGCTTTACTACTAGCATGATCTATATCAGGCAATAATGAACCGATAATTGCTGCGGTATAGAACTTCCATAAGTCTCCATTAAAGATTGACCCTTCAATTAAATAAGATAAATCTATAACATTAAATATTGCTAATATCTTGATGATAACTACTGCAAAAACAAAACCAAATAGTGAATGGGTATGATAAGTCATCTGCTTCCTACCTTTCTGTGTTTATTTTAGTTACTCTATTTATTATATATTTTTTGTTCTATATTATCAATAGATGTAGAAAAAAGAAACTTTAGCATAAGTAGTGATGAAATAAATTGATGATAGGAAAATAAATTTATTGATTCTAGAATTAAGAGTGAGAGAATATAAAGATATTAAGATACTTTAGAAATCAGTGACGAGTAACGGATAACGAGTAAGAAGCTTTTCTCACAACTTGTTACTGTCTTAATATTCCACATAACCTCTTACCATTTAAAATTAAAATAATATAAACTCACAAGAAACATCTTCCTTCATAAAAAAATAATTTAAACTACAAAAATTAATATCATTCTCTTAATATGGAAAATCATTGACTTTAAGGAAAACTTATGTTAGTATATTGACTACTAGGTCAAACTGACCAGTCAGGTGATATATATTTTTGAAGAGGAGGAGGATGCATGGAAGAAAAATCGAAGAAGGAACGGTTAATTCAGGCGGCGATTAAATTATTTGCCCAGCAGGGATATCATAATACAACTGTTGCTGAGATAGCTGATGAAGCGGGAGTAGCCAAGGGGACAGTTTATTGGTATTTCAGCAGTAAAGAAGAGTTATTTTGGGGGATTATCGTTTCAGGGGCTGAATTAGTTAATAATAAGTTAGCTAAGGAGGCTGAGCAGAATAACAAAACTGCTGTAGAAAAAATAGAAGCAATAATTAGATTACATATTAGTTATTTCAAGAAAGGTAAAAATATTGTTAAAATGACCCAAGAGTGTTCCGCTAGTCCAGGTGAAAACTTTTATAAGGAAATACAGCAATTACGGAAAGTAGCAATTAATAGTGTAGCTAAAATAATTAAAGAAGGACAAGAGAATGGTGAACTTGTTGCAGATATTCAAGCAAAAGAGTTGGCTAATTTCATCTTAGGAGCTATTGGAGGAGCTTATAATCCTAGTATTTATGAGTTAGAGGATGTAGAAGAGACAACAGATTTAATTTTAAAGATTATATTTAAGGGAATTAAAGTTTAAGAGATTAAGGAGGATTATTTATGAAAAGAAAAGAGGCTTATATCTTAGTAATTGTTCTATTATTTGCTTTTAATGCAATTGCTTCTGCCCATTATATTTATGTTGTTGATAAAGAGGAAGCAATTGAAATTGCTTTAGAGCAGAATTCAGAATTGAATAAATTAAGAAAAGAGATTGAAGGTGCAGAAGCCCAGTTAAGAGAGGCAGAAGGAGCCTTTTATCCTACTGTGGATTTGGGAAGTGGATATACTAGATTTGGTGAAGAACAAAATGGAGCTAATGATAACTATAGTGTCAGCTTAGATCTAAATCAGCCAATCTATCAAGCTGGACAATTAAGATCAGCTTATGCAATCGCTAAAAATACTTTAGAGATCAGTAAATTAGAGTTAGAACAGCAGAAAGAAGAGCTTATTTATCAGGTATTAGAAGAGTATTATAATATTTTAAAGGCTAAAGAGATCCTTAAGGTACGAGAGCAGCAGGTAGAGCAGAATAAGGAGTATGTGGAAGTAGCTGAAGTCAATAAAGAGGTAGGAATAAATACTAAAAGTGATGTATTACAGGCAAGAGTCAGCTATAATCAGGCGCAGCAGGATTTATTGGTTGCCAAAAACAATTTTGAGACTGCTAAGCTAGCCTTGAAGAATACCTTAAACATGGAAGATAATGTTGAATTGGAGATTAGTGATACTTTAGATTGGCAAGAAGCAGAGTTTAAGCTAGAAGAGGCTTATGAGTATGCTTTACATAATAAAACTGCTTTTAAATTACTAGATTTGCAAGAAGAGAATGCCAAGTTAAATTTAAAGAGAGAGAAGAACAGTAATCTCTATCCTGAGGTCAGTTTAAATGCGGGGTATGAAGCCAGTGATGATAAATTGAGAGTAAGTGATGGTGAGTGGAGGGCTACTTTAAATCTCAGTTATAATCTATTTAATGGTGGCCGTGATAAAGAACAAGAAACACAATTAAATAAGGTGTTAGAGAAGGTTCAGATCGACCAAAAGCAGACTAAAAAAGATCTTAGGTTATCGCTTAAAAGTACATTATTAAATTTAAGAGCAGCTAAAGATATGATTAAATTAAATGAGTTGAATTTAAAGCAGGCTCAAGAGGATTTAGAGAATAATGAGTTAATGTTTAGGGAAGGAATTATTAGCAGTTTGGATTTACTAGATGTTCAAACTACTTATCAACAGGTTAGAACTCAATATTATCAAGCTATTTATGATTATAATTTAGCAGTGGCTGAATTGAATAAGGTAATTGGAAAGAATTTAGCAGAAGTAAAATAAATCTAAGGAGGAAGCACCATGCTAAAAGATTATAAGAGGATAATTATGGTTTTATTAATATTAGGAGTAACAGTTACTGCTCTAACAGGTTGTGGATCAAAGCAAGCCAAAGAGGCAAGCACTCAAGAGAAGCCCCAAGAAGTAACTGGAATCCCAGTAGAGGCCATAACAGCAAAAACTGGTGAGATAACCAATTATATTACAGTTACAGGAACAGCTAAAGCAGTCAAGTCAGCTGATTTAACCCCTCAATTGCAGAAGAAGGTAATAGAGGTATTAGTTGATGAAGGTGATAGAGTTGAAGCAGGAGATAAGTTAATTCAGTTAGATCAGGCAGATATCAAAGCACAAGTAGCTGAAGCCCAAACAGGATTGAAGGCAGCCCAAGCTGCTTTAGAAGAGCTTTTAGCTGGAAGTAGACAAGAAGAGATCGATAAGTTAACTGCCCAAGTAGAGCAAGCTAAGGCTAGCTATGAACAGAAAGAAAGAGATTATAAACGTTATCAAAGATTATTTGATAAAGAGGCTGTCTCTAAGCAGCAATTAGAGAGTGTTAGAACAGAGTATATCAGTGCTAAAAATAATTATAAGGCCTTACAGGAGTCTTTAAAGATGTCACAAGCAGGACCAACTCAAGAGGCGATTAATACCCAAAAATCTAATGTAGCTCAAGCAGAAGCTAAATTAGATACTGCTAAGTTAAATTTAGCTAAGACTGAAATTACTGCTCCCTTTGCTGGGGTAATAGCAGAGGTTAATATTGAAGTAGGGGAGATGGCTGGAACACAACCAGTAATTTCGATTATAAATCTTAGTTCAATCAAGATTAAAACCTATGTTAGTGAGAAGAATATTAATAACTTGGAATTAAATCAGCCAGTAGAGGTAGATTTTAATGCCTTAGATCATAAATTGGAAGGTAAGATTGCTAATATTAGTCCAGCATTAAATCAAGAGAAGTTAGGCTTTCCAGTTGAAATCAACGTTGATAATAGTAGTAACTTAATTAAAGCAGGAATGTATGCTGAAGTTAAGATTGAAACAGATTACAGTGCAGGAAAGGTAGTTATTCCCAAACAAGCACTAATTCAAGAAGATGGTAATTCCTATATCTACATAGTTGAAAATAATAAGGCAGTTAAAAAGAAAGTAAGTACTGGCTTAACTACTACAGAAGATGTAGAGGTTCTATCAGGAATTGAAGCAGGAGATAGAGTAATTACTGTTGGTTCAGAACAATTAACAGCAGGATATGAAGTGCGAATTGTAGGAGGAGGTGGGCAATAATGAAGCTTTCTGATTTTTCGATAGATCGCCCAATAGCAATTACCATGTTTGTACTCCTAGTCGTATTGATTGGTGGAGTATCTTTTACTAGATTAGGGGTTGATCTATTACCAGATTTGGATCTGCCTTATGTTGTTGTTCAAACACAATATAATGGTGCCAGTCCAGAAGAGGTAGAGGATTCCTTAACTGATCCTTTAGAAGAGACTGTAGCTACAGTAGAAGGGTTGGATAAGATTCACTCTACAAGTAAAGAGGGTGTTTCTACAATCATCTTGGAGTTTGACTGGGGTGCAGATATAGATAATGCTAAAAATGATGTTAGAGATAAGGTTGATATGGTTAAGGATGCTCTGCCAGATGGGGCTGATGAACCGATTATTATGCAGTTTGACCCAGCCAATGAACCAATTGTTAGAATAGCTATGTCTGGAAGTAACTTAACCTATTTAAAGCAGCTAGCAGAGGATAAATTTGAAACACAACTAGAAAAGATATCTGGTGTTGCAGCTGTAGATATTGTTGGTGGTTTAGACCGAGAGATTCAAATTAAAGTCAACCAAGAGAAGTTAAATGGTTATGGATTGACTTTAGATGATATATCATCTAGTATTAAAAGCTCTAATTTAAATATGAGTGTTGGTGAAGTAGATGACGGTACTAAAAAGCTCTCATTAAAAGGAGAAGGAGAGTTTCAAAGTGTAGATGAGATTAGAGCTATTCAACTAATCTCTTCTAGTGGTCAGAAGATAAATTTATCTGATATTGCCGTAGTTGAAGATACTCATGCTGAAATAGAGCAGTATAGTTATTTAAAGGGTAAGCGGAGTATTACTCTAGGAGTAAAGAAACAAAATGATGCTAATACTGTAGAGGTAGCTGATGAAGTTAATAAGCAGATAGAGAAGCTAAAGCAGGAGGTTCCTGAAAATATCGAAGTCAAGGTCATTTCAGATACCTCTGAATTTATTAAAGACTCTATTGCCAGTGTGCAGCAGAACTTCTTTATGGGTGGAATTTTAGCAGTTATCATCCTATTTCTCTTCTTGAGAAATATCAGAACAACAGTAATTATTTCAACTGCAATTCCAACCTCAGTAATTGCTACTTTAGCAATGATGTACTTTGGAGGTTTGACCTTAAACAACTTGACCTTAGGTGGATTGAGTTTAGGTATTGGGATGCTCTTAGATAACTCGGTAGTAGTATTGGAGAATATTTACCGCCATCATCATGAAGGGTTAGGTAGGGTTCAAGCAGCTAAAGAAGGAACCGCAGAAGTAGGTATAGCTATCTTTGCTTCTACAATGACTACAGTAATTGTATTCTTGCCAATGCTCTTTGTAGAAGGGATTGCAGGAGTAATCTTTACTCCAATGTCAAAGACTATCGCCTTTTCACTACTGGCTTCTTTAGTAATTGCGCTAACCTTTATTCCAATGCTATCCTCTAAGCTATTGCGAGTGGAGGTAGACGAGTCGAAGAATAAAAGGGGAGTCATTACAAAGGCATATCAAAAACTTTTAAAAGTATCTTTAAAATGGCGTTATGCTATTGCTCTATCGTTAATAGTTATTCTAGTCCTGTTTGCTTTTGGACTTAAGAGTAAATTGATTCCTCTACAGGTTGAGTTTATGCCTCAATCTGATCGAGGAACAGTAAACCTTTACTTTGAGTTAGCTCAAGGAACTAAGCTAGAGAATACTAATGAGTTTATCAAAGAGATGAAGCATAAGATTGATGATATTCCAGAGATAGAGAGTTTTTCTAGTGAAGTGGGATCTAATAGCAATAGCTATGAAGGTGAAATAGAGGTAGATTTAGTAGATTTAGAAGATAGAGAACGTAGTGTTACTGAGATTGCTGAGGTAATTAGAACTAGATTAAAGGATGTAGCAGGAGCCAAGATCAATGTTGTACCACAGACTTCAATGATGGGGCGTCAAGGTAAGGGTGGTAGTGCAATCAATGTTAATGTTCAAGGACCTGATTTAGATACTCTATTAGCTTTAGCTAAGCGAATAGAAGGAGAGATTGAAGCTACAGAAGGAACTAGAAACATTGCGATTACACCTAAGGCTAGTAAACCAGAATTGGAGATTATCCCTAAAGAGAACTTAGCTAAAGAACTAGGGATTACCAAGCAACAATTATTTAATACCTTAGATACTGCAATTGATGGTGCAGAAGTAAGTAAATATAAAGAGAATGGAAAAGAGTA
>Ga0163224_100152_pt1 | contig 11353 bp, 8 predicted proteins | sample MSEWel2016_03_03_FD_113141 | JGI IMG/M metagenome (GOLD analysis project Ga0163224, IMG submission 113141) | Subsurface microbial communities from deep shales in West Virginia, USA - MSEEL Well Study Marcellus 5H_2016_03_03 ... | reverse complement strand
TTTTACGATGGCTTTCTTTGCCTGGTTATTCTTTAAGAATATCTTTGGAGCCTTTATCAATCCAGAGTTAGCAGAGCAGTATATTGCTGGGGCAATTTTATTAGGAGCTGCTCCTTGTACAGCAATGGTATTTGTTTGGAGTTATTTAACTGATGGTGATGCTAGCTATACTTTAGTTCAGGTAGCAGTTAATGATTTAGTATTGGTCTTTGCCTTTGCTCCTTTAGTTATCTTCTTATTAGGGGTAACAGACTTTACAGTTCCTTATAATACTATATTTTTATCGGTAGTCTTATATATCTTAGTACCTTTAGTAGCAGGATATTTATCACGCAAGTACTTAATTAAGAATAAGGGGATTGATTGGTTTGAGAATGTTTACCTAGAAAAGTTGAGTAACTTTACAATTACTGGTTTATTATTAACGTTGGTTATTTTGTTCTCTTTCCAAGGTGATATTATCTTAAATAATCCATTAGATATTGTATTAATTGCAATACCATTAACAATTCAGACCTTCTTTATCTTTATTATCGCTTATGGTGGAGCTAAGCTGCTTAAGCTAGACCATAGTGTAGCTGCACCAGCAAGTATGATTGGAGCTAGTAACTTCTTTGAGTTAGCAGTGGCAACAGCTATCTCTTTATTTGGTCTTAAATCTGGAGCTGCTTTAGCTACTGTAGTTGGAGTTTTGGTAGAAGTACCTGTTATGTTGGCTTTAGTGGGGATTGCTAATAGAACTAAGAGTTGGTTTGAATAAGTATAAGGAGAGGATATCCTCTTCTTATACTTATTTTGGAGTAATATAATTTATTATTTTGATTTTAATATAGAAACTATTGGTTAATGGGTATATTGTGATACTTGTTAATTTACAATGTACAGTGTAGAATTTACAATTAAGACCATTAAAATACAAATTAGTATAAGAGCTTTTATTGGATTTGAGGTAATTTATTATTAGATTAATGATCTTTAAGAACCTAATTTTTTAATTGTACATTGTCAATTGTAGATTATAAATTGACACGAAGTGTCGAAATATCATTCTATTATATTAAAAGTTTTATTAGATAAGATAAGATAAAATAATTATTAAATAGCCTTGGAGGTGAATTTAATGTTTAATCTAGAACAGGTTAAGTTCAAGAATATATTAGATATAGATAAATTAGAATTTCCAGATAATAAGATAACTACGATTATTGGTCCCAGTGGGGCAGGTAAGTCAACATTACTTAAATTGTTGAATAATATGATTAGTATAGATTCAGGAACTCTTTTATATAATGGTCAAGATATTAATCAGCTAAATCCAGTTGAGCTAAGAAGAGAAGTGATTATGTTAGCTCAGAACGCTATTATCTTTGGAGGTAGTATTAAAGATAATTTAGAGATTGGTTTTCGATTAAGAGAAGAAGCGATCCCAGAGGAAGAGGAGTTAAAAGAAGTATTAAAAGTTGTACACTTAGCTAAAGGATTAACTGCTAATACTCAAAGCTTATCAGGGGGAGAGCAACAGAGATTAGCTTTGGCAAGGGTCTTATTGTTAAATCCTCAAGTTCTATTATTAGATGAGCCCTCTTCAGCTTTGGACCAAGAGACTGAAAGGTTAGTAATTGAGACAGTAGTTAATTATGTAAGGGATAAAGGTAAAACTTTAATTATGATTACTCATTCTAAAGATATTGCTCTAGAATATGGCGATAAGATTATTACTTTACAAGAGGGAAGAGTTATAGGAGAGGAGGAGAATTAAATGGAGCAAACAAGTATTATTCATTTACAGCTATGGCAGCTAGTGGCTGCTTACATTTTTGTAGTTATCCTATTGTTCTTCTTAAAGGTTAGAAGGATAGATAAAGAGAAGGAGTTATTATTAGCTACTACTAGGATGACTTTACAGTTGGTTTTAGTTGGATATCTATTAGGATATATTTTTGAACAGGATAATTACTTATTTACTGTGATTATTATTATGGTAATGGAGGTCTTTGCTATCCATAATATCTATCAGCGAGTAAATACTAAAATTAATATAGGTTTAAAGCAGATCATAGCCTTCTCTATGGCTATTGGAACCTTAACAAGTATACTCTACTTTATCTTAGTGGTAATTGGCTTAAAGCCTTGGTATGATCCTAGATACTTTATCCCTTTAGCAGGAATGTTAATTGGTAATTCAATGACAGGAATATCCTTAGGTGTAGAGCGATTGATTTCAGGAATGAAGGAGAATCAAACTAAGATTGAAACAGCACTGATGTTGGGGGCAACACCTAAGAAAGCTACTCAGCAGGTGGTTAATAATGCCTTTAATTCAGCTATTTTACCGACAATCAATTCGATGATGGGGATGGGAATTATCTTTTTACCAGGGATGATGACTGGGCAGATTCTCTCTGGAGTTTCACCACTGACGGCTATTGAGTATCAGATAGCTATTATGTTAGGGATATTGGGCAGTGTAACTTTAACGGTAATTATCTTTGTTTATCTAGGGTATAAGACCTTCTTTAATGAGAGGGTGCAACTTATAATTGATAAGTGATAGTAGTTGCTAGTCTTGACAGTTAATTATTAAGAAATGATAGCTTATAATTAGGTGCTTTTATTCAATAGCTATCATTTCTTATATACAACTATAAGTGTGCTTTAAGATATAAAATAAAAAATTATAATTAAATATATTCTTGATTAAACTTTAAATTTAGAAACTAAATTCTGCAATTCCTCTGCCATAGAAGCTATCTCTTGAGAAGAATTACTTAGTTCAGCAGACATTCTCTCAATATCTTCAGCTGAAGTCATAATATGATCAGTATCCTCTGCCAAATGTTGAGTTGAATTAGCAGTACCTTCAATATGGACAGAGGTTTCTTTATTTGCATCTGCAATTTTTGCAAAAACTTCACCTGTCCTTTTAGCAATATGTTCTCCTTCACTGGCTTTTTCATCTACCTGATTAATAGCTTTGAAACCAACTTCTGTTTTATCCTGAATGTTATTGACTAAATCAGAAATTTCTCTTGTTGCATTAGCAGTTTCTTCAGCAAGGTTTCTAATCTCATCAGCAACTACAGCAAAACCTTGTCCATGTTCTCCAGCTCTAGCTGCCTCAATTGCGGCATTTAAAGCCAATAAATTAGTCTGTTCAGCTATATTGGTAATCATCTCCACAATCTTGCCTATCTTTTGGGAATCAACTTCTAAAGCATTTATAGATTTAACAGCTCTTTTAACAGCTTGATTAATTTCTTGGATACTAGTTATAGTATTTGTTATATTTTCATTACCAGACTCAGTTTGACTATTAGTCTCTTGGGCAATACTTGTAACCTCTTGAGCACTAGCAGAAATCTGTTGAATATTAGCTGCCATTGTCTCTATTAATTGACGAGTAGATTCTATACTAGCATTCCCCTCTTCTGATGAAGCTGATAATTCTTCACTATAAGCTGATAGCTCCTCAGCACTATCTTTTAATTGTAAGATTATCTTATGCAACTCCTCTACAAAAGCATTAAACCAATACCCTAAGCGTCCAACTTCATCTTGAGAATTAATATTAATTCTTTTGGTTAAATCTCCTCCACTTTGAGCCATCTCTTTTAAGAAATTCATTACTTGTAGAATAGGGTTAGTAATAGATTTAGTAATTACTATTGAGAAAGTAATTCCAATTACCATTCCAATAATTGATATTGTAATTAAATTATTGATTCCAGAACTTACTGCTTTCTTTATTTCTACTTCTTTATCTTTAGATAATTCCTTTATTTTAGCAACTACTTGATCTCCTGATTTGACCATAGTAGCTTTAGCTTTATCTTTTTTTAGCTCACTATTTGCTAGATCATTAAAGGCATTTCTTCCTATCTCTAAGGCTACTAACAGTTCATCTGCTTTATTAATATCAATTTCTTCTTTGAATATATCTTTTAATTTTTTTAACTCTTCTTTAGCTTTATTGAAATACAATAAAGTATTATTAATGTACTCTTCTTGTTTCTGCTCATTAGCAAAATTAATTATTAAATTTCTTTCTTGCTTACCTATTTCACTAATATATTTAATTACCTCTTTAATGGTTATGATACTCTGTTGTTTTCTTTCTATTACTGATATTTTATTATTATTTTTGATTAATTCTCTCAACTCTTTGTTTTGAGATTCAGATAACTGATATAAAGGTTTAATTATTTTATTCTCTTCTCTTACAAATAGCTTTCTATAATTTTGTTGTTGATAGGTACTTTCTGCATAATTATTATAAGCAATTTTAAAGTCTTCAACTAATTGGCTGACTTGATCTATTTTCTCTCTTTCGGCTTCAATATCCATTCTACTCTTTAACATTTTTATCTTGTCTTCTATGTGAGTTAATGCATCTTGCACCTCTTTATCTTTAGTTTTGTTCCCATTTCGCATAAATTTAACTTGGTCTATGCGCATGTCTAGAATTAATTGTGCTATATGGTTTGCTTCTTGACTAATGTCAGTTTTATGAAAGGTCAATTTTAAACTAGAATATCCTATAAAAACCATTATAATGGTTAAAACAATCAATGATATAAATCCGCTACCAATTTTAGTTTTTATACTTAAATTTTTAATTTTCTGTACCATTTTATTTCCTCCTATATATAAAGTTAGTATGCTATCATTGGATCTAATACCTCAACTATTGAATGATAATAATTATCGATCTTATTTAATTATATCATTTAATTATCTCTCTGTCATTATAAAAATCTATAGGAGGATTTAGAGGTTTATATTACAATTTTCAAAAGATAATATACTTAATAAAGTGCTCCGCCTTGACATTCTCACCACTCGTGCCTATGGTACAACCTATTGAAATAAAAGATATAAGCACATTAATGTTGTAACAGAAACGCTCCCCATTGAAATAGTGGAGGATATGATTTAGATGGGTTTTTTACTTGGATGGATAAGAGTTGTGAGTAAATCAATATGGTTAACTACTACAGAGTGATATAAGTGATCTATTAATATGTATTAGTTTTACTTTTTTTATGGGTAGAGTGATAAAAGATATTGATAATTATAATCTTATTAATAAACGATATCTAAGATTATTTCTATACTAATATTAATTATTGGACTCTAGTAGGTTAAAGCTTAATTAAAAACTTGACAATTGAATTTATATTTCTTATAATTAACATATAATTTTATTGGTATATACCACTACTAAAGCTTTGATGATATAAGAACCATATAAGAAGTTTAAGAACTATCAGGAATTATTTCAAAATAAATAGATAAAAGAAAATTTTTTATTATCAATCTTGGTATAGACCAAGGTATAAATACCTACTTGTTAATTGAAAGAAGAGGTTATATTATTGATTATAAATACTTTTAGAGGCTTAAAATAACATTAAGTAAGAATTACAAGGAGGAAATTATGAATAAACTAGAAAAGAAATTTCCAGAAAATTTTTTATGGGGTGGAGCAACTGCTGCTAATCAATTTGAAGGGGCATATAATGAGGATGGAAAAGGACTATCAATTCAAGATATATATCCTCAAGGAATAAAAGGAGGAAGAACAGACAAGCCAACAGAAGATAATATGAAGCTTGTTGGGATAGATTTTTATCATAGATATAAAGAAGATATAGCTTTATTTGCAGAGATGGGATTTAAGGTATTTCGAATGTCAATTGCTTGGTCAAGAATCTTCCCTAATGGAGATGATAGCAAGCCCAATGAAAAAGGTTTGGAGTTTTATGATAAAGTATTTGATGAATTAGCAAAATACGATATCGAGCCACTGGTTACTCTTTCCCACTATGAAACTCCCCTCGCTCTCTCTAAAAATTACGATGGCTGGAAGAATAGAAAGCTGATAGATTTCTTTGAAAAATATGCGAGAACTGTCTTTACAAGATATAAAGATAAAGTCAAGTATTGGCTTACTTTTAATGAAATCAACTCGACATTACACTATCCATATATGGGTGCAGGAGTATGGACACCAAAAGATAAGTTAAGTAAAGAGGATCTATACCAAACTATACATCATAAGTTAGTAGCAAGTGCTCTTGCAGTAAAGGTAGGTCATGAGATAAATCCTGATTTCAAAATAGGTTGTATGATTTTAGGTATTCCTAACTATCCCTTAACACCCAAGCCAAGTGATGTAATTAAGGCAATGCAGGATGATAGACAGAATCTCTTCTTTGCTGATGTTCATGTAAGAGGAGAATATCCAAAATATATGAATAGAGTCTTTAAAGAGAATAATATCGAGCTTGATATTACTACTGAGGATAAGGAGACATTAAAGTATACTGTTGATTTTATCTCCTTTAGCTATTATATGAGTTCTTGCTCAACTTCTGATCCCAAAAAAAATACTCAAGGGGAAGGGAACTTTTTAGGAGGAGTACCCAATCCATACTTAGAAGCATCTGATTGGGGTTGGCAAATAGATCCTGAAGGATTAAGATATATCTTAAATCAATTGTATGATAGATATCAAAAGCCTTTATTTATTGTTGAAAATGGATTAGGAGCTTATGATGAGCTAATAACTGATGAAGCTGGCAACAAAACAGTGAATGATGATTATAGAATAAAATATTTAAATGACCATTTAGTACAAGTAGCAGAAGCAATTGCAGATGGAGTAGAACTGATGGGATATACAACCTGGGGGTGTATTGACCTTGTAAGTAACTCGACAGCAGAGCTTAGAAAGCGTTATGGATTTATATATGTAGATCGTTATGATGATGGAACAGGAACTTTAGCAAGATATAAAAAGAAGAGTTTTGACTGGTATAAAGATGTAATAGCAAGTAATGGTCAAATATTACTTGAAGATGAAGAGTGATATCATTATTTAGCAATAAAATAATATAATATCAATTTCATTTAGAGGTCATAAAAGTATAGTAGTAGATAAAAGAGTCCAGGATTAATACCTATTTGTAAGTGTATTTAGCATGGGCTCTTTTTTCTAATTGTTTTAAATTTTTGAAGTTAGAGATATAATTAAAGATAACTTATATTAGAATAAGAAGGTGAAAAAATGACAGAAAAAGAGAAGATGTTAGCTGGAGAGTTGTATAATGCTGTTGATGAGCAATTGGTCTTAGAAAGAATTAATGCTAGAAAAATGACACGACTTTTTAATGAATCAACAGATAAGAACAGACATGATATTCTTAAAGAGCTCTTTGCTAGTACTGGGGAGCGATTTTATATTGAGCCAAACTTTCGCTGTGATTATGGTAGTAATATTTATCTTGAAGATAACTTCTATGCCAATTTTGATTGTATTATCTTAGATGTCTGTAAAGTTACTATAGGTAAGAACTGTATGTTAGGACCAAGAGTATCTATTTATACTGCTACCCACCCATTAGATGCTAAGTTAAGGGTTTCAGGAGCAGAATATGGTAAGCCAGTAACAATTGGTGATAATGTTTGGATTGGGGGCAGTGCTGTAATTAATCCAGGTGTTACTATTGGTGATAATGTTGTAGTAGCTTCTGGTGCTGTTGTTATTAAGGATGTACCTGATAATGTAGTTGTAGGAGGAAATCCTGCTAAAATCATCAAGGAGCTTTAGTATTATAATCAATTAATAAAATTAATATCTGGGAGGATAAAGACGATGAAAATAGAACATATCGCAATTTGGACTGATAATCTTGAAAGATTAAAGGAATTTTATAGTACATACTTTAATGCTACTGCAGGAGATAAATATATTAATGAGTCTAAAAACTTTGAATCATATTTTTTATCTTTTGATCAAGGATGTCGCTTAGAGATTATGCATAAGCCATCAATACCTGAAAACCTAAATAATACTGCTGATCAGTATCTAGGATTAATTCATTTTGCAATCTCAGTTGGGAGTAAGAACAAAGTTTTAGCTCTTACAGAGAGGTTAGAAGAAGATGGTTATGAGGTTATAGGTGAGCCTCGAATGACCGGTGATGGATATTTTGAAAGTGTAATTCTAGACCCAGATGGAAATAGAATTGAAATAACTACTTAAAAAGATAGATTTAAAACTTCTAAATAATATTTTAGATTAATTTATGAATTAGGATTTATTTGAGGTTAAAAGGAGGCTTTTAGATGTTGGCTGATTATCATATGCATACAAATTTCAGCAATGACTCTACTTATGAGATGGAGGATGTAATTAAAAAAGCAATATCATTAGAAATTGATGAGATCTGCTTTACTGAGCATGTGGATTATGAAGTAAAGGGAGATTTAAATTGTGATTATACTGCTTATATCAAAGAGTTTCAAAGATGTAAAGAAAAATATAAGAATCAAATTACTATCAAGCTTGGAATTGAATTTGGGATGCAGGTACATACAATCAATCAGTTTCAAAAGGATTTTGATCGATATGACTTTGATTTTGTTATTCTTTCTTGCCATCAAGTAAATAATCAGGAGTTCTGGTCACAAAATTTTCAAAAGGGAAAGACACAGCAGGAATATAATCGAAAATACTATGAAGAGATATTAAAGGTGATAAGAGAGTATGATGATTATAGTGTTTTGGGGCATTTAGATATGATTACAAGGTATGATAAACTAGGAAAATATCCTTTTGCAGAGATAAAAGATATTGTGACTGAAATTTTAACTCAGGTAATTAAGCAGGGAAAAGGAATTGAGGTTAATACCTCTAGCTTCCGCTATGGTTTAGAAGATTTAACACCTTCCAAAGAAATATTAAAGTTATATCGAGAATTAGGTGGGGAAATTATTACAATAGGCTCAGATACTCATCAAGAAGAAGATGTAGGTCATAAGATTGTCTATGTAAAAGAAGAGCTTAAAAGACTAGGCTACAAAGAATTTTGTACCTTTGAAAAGATGAAGCCTATTTTTCATAAGTTATAATCATTGTTACAAACGTATCTACAAGATACTAATATAAATTAAAAAGGAGTGATTGGTAAATGTTCAATATCTTTAAAATTAGTTTAGTTCTATTATTAGTTTTTAGCATATTTATCTTAAATGAAGAAAGAGCTTTAGCAGAAGCTCAATTAACAGATGAGGAATCTATTGATAGGGTTGTTGCTGAGATGTCCTTAGAAGAGAAAGTATCAATCTTGGTTGGTCCAGGGATGTCAGGAGAATCCTTGGTTGGTTTAACTGATGCAGGTGTGCCAGGAGCAGCAGGAAATATCAATGGAGTTCCTCGTTTTGGAATACCAGCTATTGTATTAGCAGATGGTCCTGCAGGGCTTAGAATCAATTCTACTAGAGAGGGAACAGAGGAGACTTTCTATGCTACAGCCTTTCCTGTAGCAACAGCGATTGCATCTAGCTGGAATACTGATTTAGCTAAGGAAGTAGGAGATGCAGTAGGCGAGGAGATCAAAGAGTATGGTGTAGATATCTGGTTAGCACCAGCCTTGAATATCCACAGAAACCCCTTAACAGGAAGAAACTTTGAATATTATTCTGAAGACCCATTAATCTCAGGTAAGATGGCTGCAGCAGTGGTCAATGGTGTTGAAGATAATGGAGTAGGGACAACTATCAAGCATTTTGTAGCAAATAATCAGGAGACTAATAGATTAAGTGTTGATGCAATAATCTCACAAAGAGCTTTAAGGGAGATATATCTACGTGGTTTTGAAATAGCAGTAAAGGATGCACAGCCTTGGTCAGTAATGAGCTCTTATAATAGATTAAATGGAAGTTATACATCAGCAAATCAGGAATTATTAACGAAGATTTTACGTGATGAATGGGGATTTAAAGGTTTTGTGATGACAGATTGGTTTGGGGGTTATGAGAGTCTTAAAGTAATCTTTGAGGAAGGAAACAGTGTATCTGATGTGGTTGCTCAAATGCAAGCAGGGAATGACCTATTGATGCCTGGTACCCCTAATCAAACCCAAGCTTTAATAGATGCTGTAAAGAGTGGAAAGTTAGATGAAAAAATCCTAGATAGAAACCTTAAAAATATTCTTAAAGTGGTACTTCAAACTCCCAGATTTAAAGAGTACAGATACTCTAATAAACCAAAGCTTAAGACCAATGCAGAGATATCACGCCAAGTAGCAACAGAAGGGATGGTACTTTTGAAGAATAAGCAGAAAGTATTGCCTTTAAATTCTGATGCAAAGATAGGTCTGTTTGGTAATGGACAGATTGAAACTATCAAGGGTGGAACAGGTAGTGGTGATGTAAATACAGCCTATACTATCTCTATTGCTAAAGGATTAGATGAGAATTTTGAATTAGATCAAGATTTATTAGCTAGATATGCTACTTATGTTAGCACATTAAGAGGATTAAAAGAGTATCAAAAACCACCTCATAGTTTCTTTGAACAGAAGCCCCAAATTCCAGAAAAGCCCCTAAGAGATAATGAAATTTCAGCAGTAGTTGAAAAGACAGATATAGGAGTAATTGTAATAGTAAGAAATTCTGGAGAGGGTGGCGATAGAAAGAATGAGAAAGGTGATTTTCTCTTAACAGATGAAGAACAGAAGATGATAGAGAGAGTCTCCAATGCGTATCATAAGGTAGGTAAGCAGGTAGTAGTAGTTCTTAATATAGGTGGAGTAATCGAGGTAGCTAGTTGGAGGGATAAAGTAGATGGAATCTTATTATCTTGGCAGCCTGGGCAAGAGGCAGGTTATGCTATAGCAGATGTATTATCAGGAAGAGCAAATCCATCTGGAAAATTAGCAACGACCTTCCCTATGGATTATGGTGATGTGCCATCAGCAGCTAATTTCCCGGGAGATGATCCAGTAGACCCAAGTAAAGTAGTTTATGAAGAGGGAATTTATGTAGGGTACCGCTACTATGATAAGTTTGATATTAAGCCAGCTTATGAATTTGGTTACGGTCTATCCTATACTAGTTTTGAATATAGTAACCTAAAACTTAACTCAAATATCTTTAAGGATAAGATAAGAGTAACAGTTGATATAACAAATACTGGTAAGGTAGCAGGGAAAGAGGTAGTAGAGTTATACTTGAATGCACCAGATAATAAACTAGATAAACCTATCCAAGAATTAAAAGGTTTTGCTAAGACGAAATTATTACAGCCAACAGAGACCCAAACTATTAGCTTTGAAATTGATGCTAGGACATTGGCATCCTTTGATGAAAATAAATCAGCTTGGCTAGCAGAAGCAGGTAAGTATGAATTAAGGGTCGGTGCTTCATCAAGAGATATTAGAAAAAGAGCTTTCTTTAAGCTAAAAAAAGATTTAATAGTAGAAGAGGTTAATGATCTTTTAGAGCCTACAAATTAAATTGATTTACAGAAGTGATAATAAGTAATGAGTGGTAGACAACAATTATT